>ERZ1673765.1-NODE-1-length-246069-cov-29.684644_pt1 | contig 246069 bp, 224 predicted proteins | sample MGYA00580144_ERZ1673765 | MGnify/ENA primary metagenome ERZ1673765 (study PRJEB41219, sample SAMN04549638) | soil metagenome | isolation source: soil | place: USA:California, San Francisco Bay NWR | collected 2009-02-09 ...
GGGTGGGTCAATTCTAAACCGGCGATGGTGGGTCAAAATAAAGTCGGCGTTGACATATGCAAGATTCAAATGCTAAAGATATTATTCCAATTGATTGGTATCAAAGGTATCTGGAAAATCAGAGTATATGGAGATGGCAGAGAGTTGTTGCTGATTATCTAGCAGGTATGACTGATAGTTACGCTGAGAAAATACATGGTGAACTTTTTGGAAGTAAAATTGGATCTATTTACGAAATGGAATAATTAGCATGGAGTCTGTCAACCATTTTGAGTAAACCCATTTAAACAATAGATAAATATAAAAGCTTCATCACCTAATTTATCCATTCGAGGATGAAGCTTTTATAATGCTGATCGACATTTTGTAAACCCTTAATAGGGGAAACTTTCCAAACAATTGCCCCTTAGGGTCATACTAATTCGTGTTTCAACCTTCACCAGCATCTTGTGGTACGCACGGGACGTGTACTGGTAGCCATGATCGCTGTATCAGTCCATTTACATCCTTTTTTCTTTTCAAATGCTTTCCAAAAGGTCTTCAGGACAAGCGTATTGTCGTTGAAAAAAAGTCTTTCTTGCTGATAAGAAAATTTATTGATCTCCTACACGAAACTGGGTAAAATGGGCACCCATTGCTGGTTCGGTTTCTCGACTGTGAAGTCACGTTCTAGGGGGAGATATCTATAATGAAGGCAACGGAGCGGCTGTTTGAATGTGCAGGCCTTCCGGCCTGGAAACGATGGAAGATCGTTTCCTTGCGGACACTCAATAAAAAACAGTTTGAATTCAGGCAGAAATGGAACCAGTTACGGTTCCATTTCTCTTCACGTTTGCTGGATACCTAATAAGGACGATCGCCGACAATGGCAACGCGTTCAGCTTTACACGGGTGAGGATAACAATCGGATACCGCGTAATGTTGCGTCGCCCGGTAATCCCAGAAGGCAATAGAATTTGGCTCTCAACGAAAGCGCACCTGGTACTCGGGGACATGCGCTTGACGGAATAGATATTGCAGCAGTTTTTCGCTTTCATCTGGATCAAGCCCGAAGATTCGGGTTGTAAAGGATGGATTCACGAAGAGCCCGGTTTCCGGGTGGGTGCGAACCACAGGATGCTCAACTGCCGTGAATTCCGCCTGTCTGGCAGCCAACTCTTCCTCTGTCATGAGATGACTGAACGCAGGCGTAAAATCGTGCAACGCAGTAAGCCCCTGGATTCGCTCCTTCACGTCCTCGGGCTGATACGTTGACACATCAGTTCCGGATAAAACGTACTTCACATCACCCACCTCCAAAAGAAAAGGCACCGCGTGGGTGCCAAGCGTGCTCCTATTCCTCAGAACTTACATTCAAGATAATAAGGAATTCACCTTTATCTACTTTCACTACTTGATGTACTTCCACTTCTGTATTTCCATCATCCTCGAAAGTTTTTATCATCTCGCGTAAATGATCAGAAAACGGGCCGGTTTTCTTATTGATTTTCAAATCGACAAACAGCTGATGACGCTCATTTTTTTCCTTAATCTAAAAATAATGGAATTTGGTGAGCAAGTAACTTATGTCCGCTGGAGTGCAGTACGTCACTCCAAAATGAGGTGTTTGGTTCCTTCGTACCAGATCAGTGCGGAACTGAATAACAAGAAAAGGCTTAACGAGAGCGTAAAAATGAAAGGAATCGCGATGATGGGGGTACGAATGAAGAAGACAACAAAAGCGAATACGGCTGGAAGGACGATATAAAGCACAAGAAACAAGTCCAAAACGTTTAAGGTTTGATGGACAACTGAAAAATACCATACAAGGAAAGCTAGCAAGAAACCTGCCAGTCCGCTTACAATCCTCCAAAAAAGGGAACCTTTTCGAAAAGCATTCATCCGAGAGCTGCACCTCCTGCTCAAAAAGCTGCAAACAAAATAAACCTGTACATACATGTAATACCATATTATCCTTGGAAGAGGAGTGTGTGGCAAGCCGAACATTTTCAGCAACGAAGAGAAATGCGCTTTGGGGATAACACGGATTTCTTTACCCGGCAGCTGGCAATGACGTCCTCTTTCGCAACGTTTAGGAATGTTGATGTTTAAACGCTAACGGAGAAAAGCCGGTGAGTTTGCGAAACACGTGATAAAAATGGGCAGTATCATTGAAGCCTACCAAAAAACAGATTTCCGTATTATTTTTCTCTCCCTGTAACAGTAAACGTTTCGCCTGTTCAATGCGAATGTGGTATAAATACTTTTTTGGACTGATTCCTGTTTTATTCTTGAACAACCGCTGCAGATGGTACGAACTCATTCCAATCCGTTTGGACAATGTTTGCAGCGTCCAAGGTTTATCGTATTCGTTCTCCAAAATGTGTTGCACTTCTTGAATGACTTCGTGATTGGGGTCATACGTGGACTGATCCAGATCCGGACGGCACCGTTTACAAGGTCTATACCCTTTTTGCAATGCCTCTGCTATATGAAAAAAGAACTCGACATTCTCTTGTTTGGGTGTCTTGGATTTGCATGAGGGGCGGCAGAAGATTCCCGTTGTTTTCACGGCATAGTAGAAGCATCCGTCATACATTGCATTACACTGAACAACGGCTTCCCACATGGTTTCACGTTGAATCTTCATTGCCTTCCTCCTTTGCGCGTTACATATCATTTCGATACTGGATTTTACGTTTTCCTGTCGCTTTCCTGTATAGAAAATACACAACACACACCACAGCGGGGACCAACAAGTGAAAACCCAGAAAAGGAACGGCAAGAACAAGCACGATCAAGGAGACCAGACTGCTCATCCATGGTGTGGTTCTTCTTTTGTACAAGGTGAGGGCGGCAAGCATCGAGATGATATAAACAGAAATACCCAGGGAATTCGGGATGTACAGCAATTGGGTAAAATGAATTTGTAAAAACGCGGTCAGGATGGCCCCCAATCCGGCAAAAATGACGACCAGCCAAACGACGCGCGTAGGCGTCCTGGTTCGGGGGTGTAAATAATGAAACCAGGCAGGCAGCGCTTGATCTCGCCCTAATGCGTAACCGAGTTGAGCCAGACTGGCAACATACGCATTGACCGTACCCGTACATATGATCAAGGCCAACATAGCGGTAATCAGCTGTGCTTCAAATCCCAAAGCGCGATGAATCATGATTCCGATAGGGGATGAATCACTTTCCACATTTCCATACGTTCCACTGCCGATTGTCATAAAACTGAGCAGAAGAAACACGATGCCGATGATCACCGCACTAAGGAGAGCACTGCGCACCAAATCTTTCTCTGGATGTTTGAAGCGGTCAGCCAGACTGCAGATTGCCTCCCAGCCGAAAAAGGACCAAAAAATCATAATCACAGCTGTTCCTACAGGATACCATCCTTTTGGCGCAAAGGGATGGAAGTGATCCCAGCGAACGTATGGCAATGTGACCGCCACTGCAATACACAACAACAGGAGCAAAAGTATACTGAGCACCAAAGACAATTTGCCGCTTATCCGAACACCGAAATGATTGGACAGACCTCCGATAAGCAACATGAAGCAGGCAATCAGGGCATTTTCCATAGCGGAGAAGTCAAAGGCGGCTCCGATGTACGCAGCGCCTGTCAACGACACAATAATCTGTCCGACCGCCGCTGCCAAAAAATAAAACCATCCCACGAGATTTCCGGCATGCTCCCCGAAAGCCATGCGCGCAAACGTCGCTGCGCCCCCGGCGTCGGGGTACGAACGGGATAACGCGGCAAATGTATAGGCGAGCGGGAAGCTGAACAGGACCATCATCATCCAAGCAACAATAGAGGCGGGCCCCGCCACAGTCGCTGTACTCGAAGACAAAAAGAGAGTCCCTGAGCCAAGAATCGCTGTAATATATAGCGCGATGGCTTCGGGTAAAGTAATAGAACGATTCACGTTGGATGAACCTCCCTTGTCGTCACATCACATTTTTTCGCTGTCAAACTTTACTGACGATTCGACTCAAAAACGCGACTGCATAAGGAAAAAGAGCAATCAAATGAAGAACCCCTTTTCATGTAAGTACCTTTTACGTATCACAATCAAATGAAAAGATCGTCTGGTGTTTTTGCGGAGTAATTTTGGGAAATGGCCAAGCCAGGGAGATTGCACGGAGAGTTGGACGATATCGGAAATGGGAGTGAGAAACATGAAATGGCGCTTGCATTGGCGCTCTATCATTATCGTTATCCTCTTATTGGCATTCGCCGTCGGTATAAAGGTCCGGTTCTATCCCAGCCTTGAAAGCGTTAATACGAAGAGGCTTCAAGTAGTGTCCGAAAGTGTGTCACCTGATGGTCATTATGTACTAAAAACGTATGTAATGGGAGGGGTTTTGCTGCGGTCTGACTATAGCTACATCGGAGAAATTGAATATGGCGATCAACGGCGGAATGTGTTTTGGATTAGCGGCAATCAATTTGAAGAGCCGAAATGGATTGATGACCGCACAATTGAAATTGACGGCAAGAGAATTGACATCCTGACAGACCAATATGACTTTCGATGGGATTGATTAATCAGGCTCGACTCAACGCAGCCCCACGGAAAACATGGAATAGAAGCTGAAAAAGAAGAATTTCCATCACTGCTATTCTATCACATTTCCATTTTCATCAGATTCATAACGAAAGGTTTTCGCCAATACTATGAACCCTAGCGCTCCGCCACTTCGGGTGTTGAATTCGCCGTTGTGCGAATTCCTTCGAAGTGTTATTTGCTTACGGTCTAAAATGCACCATAAATAGGGATTTGTGGAACAATGCAATCCAACAATCGTTCGTATATAATGAAACACTGTAATCAGACATCATCGTTGATGTCAGTGTTCAGTGGTTTCATTGGGTTCCGTCCGGTTCCGTCCGGGTGAAGAGCCCGATGGAGAAAAGCAAAACCATAAAGGAGTAGTAATAGCTATGAGCGATAAAATACTTGTTGTGGACGATGAACGGGAAATTGCCGATTTGGTTGAGCTGTACTTGAAAAATGAGAATTATACCGTGTTCAAATGCTATACTGCAAAAGAAGCGTTGGAATGCATCGAGAATACCGTGCTTGACCTCGCGATACTGGATGTTATGCTTCCTGGTTCGAGCGGCCTTTCAATTTGCCAGCAGATACGTGAAAAGCACAACTATCCCATCATCATGCTGACCGCGAAAGATTCAGAGGTGGATAAAATTACCGGGCTGACAATCGGGGCGGACGATTATATCACGAAGCCCTTTCGCCCGCTGGAGTTAATTGCACGGGTCAAGGCGCAGCTGCGCCGTTACAAGAAATACAGCGGAGTTGCGGCGCAACATGAACATGTTATTGTCCACTCTGGCCTCGTTCTTGATATAAACACACACGAATGTTTTTTGAACGAAAAACCTCTGTCCCTCACGCCTACTGAATTTTCCATTCTGCGCATCCTCTGTGAAAACAAGGGGAAAGTGGTCAGCTCTGAGGAGTTATTTCACGCGATCTGGGGCGATGAATATTACAGCAAGAGCAACAACACCATTTCCGTGCATATCCGGAATTTGCGCAAAAAAATGAACGAGAACATGGATAATCCGAAGTATATAAAAACCGTATGGGGAGTTGGCTATAAAATTGACAAATAAAAGAATCGATTATTCCCAGCTGACACGAAAACTCTACGTGTATATCCTTTTGAATGCTGTGGCAGCCGTTGGATTGGTGCTGTCTATTCGTTTCCTGATTCAGGGGGAACTTGGGGATTGGATCGTGCGGTTACTGGAAGACATCTTTTACCTGAGGCGTCTGGAAGCGATGATGATTTATCAGTATGTTTTTCGCAACAATATGGAACTCATTATTTTTACGGCGATTGCCATCAGTTTTCTGCTTCTGTGCCGCATCATGATATCAAAATTCGCAACATACTTCGACGAGATCAATTCCGGCATTGACATCCTGATTCAAAACGAGGACAAGCAAATAGAGCTTTCTCCGGAATTGGGGTTCATGGAACAGAAGCTCAACACATTAAAACAGACGCTGGAAAAGCGGGAGCAGGATGCCAAACTGGCCGAACGACGAAAGAATGAGGTTGTCATGTACCTGGCGCATGATATTAAAACTCCGCTTACATCTGTCATCGGCTATTTGAGCCTGCTAGACGAGGCGCCGGACATGCCGGAGAAGCAGAAGGAAAAGTATGTGCGGATTGCGTTGGACAAGGCGTCTCGCCTCGAACATCTGGTCGACGAGTTTTTTGAGATTACGCGGTATAACCTCCAAACGATTACGCTTACGAAAAAGCACATTGACCTGTACTATATGCTCGTGCAGATGATTGATGAATTTTATCCTCTGCTTGCCGCAAATGGAAAACAGGCGGTTCTGCACGCTCCCGAGGATTTGACTGTATACGGTGATCCCGACAAGCTGGCGAGGGTCTTTAACAACATTTTGAAAAACGCCGTTGCATACAGCGAGCACAACAGCTTGATTGAAATTACAGCGGGTCTCTCCGGGGACAAGGTGTCCATCGCGTTTAAAAACACCGGCAGCATTCCCGAAGACAAGCTTGCTACCATCTTTGAGAAGTTTTACAGGCTGGACAATGCCCGTTCCTCCGATACGGGCGGCGCGGGACTTGGATTGGCGATTGCTAAAGAAATCGTCGTTCAGCACGGCGGACAGATTTACGCGGAAAGTGATGATAACTGCACGACGTTCACGGTAGAGCTCCCGGCCATGCCAGAATTGGATAAACGGAGTTCCTGAGAAACGAATATGGATTCTTAAGAAAATCTAAAGGTAATCTCCACTTTTTCTTAGGAAAATAACAAGTTCCTATTAAAAAATGGCTCGTTCTTATGCGGTAGACTTAAACCCGTAAGAACGAGCTTTTTCGTTTGGGCACAACAGGTGTTCACAATGGAAAAAGGGTGCCTTTCGCTGAAAGGAGGGGACTTCCTATTGAAACACATGAACATCACCGTTTATGGATGCGAGCAGGATGAGGCAGATGCATTCCGTGCCGTTTCGCCGCGTTTTGGCGTGATTCCCACGATCATTCACGACCCTGTGTCAGAAGCCAACGCAAAATACGCCCATGAATGTATCAGCGTGGGGCACAAAACCGAGGTTTCTGCCTCTATCCTTCTCGCGCTGAAGCGAGCCGGCGTGAAATACATTTCGACCCGAAGCGTCGGCTGCAATCATATCGATACGGCTGCTGCCAAGAGATTGGGCATTGCTGTCGACAATGTGACGTATGCGCCGGATAGCGTAGCCGATTATACCATGATGCTGATGCTCATGGCGGTACGCAACGCGAAATCGCTGATGCGCTCTGTGGAAAAACACGATTTCAGGCTGGACGGCGTCCGCGGCAAGGTGCTGAGCGACATGACGGTCGGCGTGGTGGGGACTGGCTGTATCGGCGAAGCGGTTATGGAGCGGCTGCGGGGATTTGGCTGTCGGGTGCTGGCTTATAGTCGCAGCCAAAAAATCGAGGCGAATTATGTTCCGTTTGATACGCTGCTGCAAACGAGCGACATTGTTACGCTTCATGTGCCGCTCAATGCGGATACGCGCCATATGATCGGCCGCGAACAAATACGAAGAATGAAGCAAGGCGCGTTGATTATCAATACAGGGCGCGGTGCGCTCATTGATACCGCTGCGCTGGTTCAAGCGTTGGAAAACGGAAAACTTGGCGGCGCCGCATTGGATGTATTGGAGGGAGAAGAGGGGCTTTTCTACTGCGATTACACCCAAAAACCAATTGACCATCCATTTTTTCAGAAACTGCAGCGGATGCCAAACGTGATTATCACGCCGCATACGGCTTACTATACCGAACAGGCGCTGCGTGAAATCGTTGAAAAAACTGTCCAAAACTGTATGGATTTTGAAAGGAGTCTGGCTCATGGATAAAATCAAAGTTGCCATCCTCTTTGGCGGCTGCTCGGAGGAGCATGATGTGTCGGTAAAATCGGCTGTTGAGATCGCCGCCAACATTAATACCGATAAATACGAGCCGATTTACATCGGCATTACGAAATCGGGTGTTTGGAAACTGTGCGAAAAACCGCGCCCGGACTGGGAAAACGGCAATTGTTGTTCAGCCGTGCTCTCGCCGGATAAACACATACACGGATTGATTGTGCTAAAGGACAACGAATTTGAAATCCGCCGCGTTGATGCAGCATTTTCGGTTTTGCACGGAAAGTCGGGTGAAGATGGATCAATTCAAGGTTTGTTTGAATTATCCGGAATCCCCTATGTAGGCTGCGATATTCAAAGCTCCGCGATATGTATGGACAAATCGCTGGCATACATCCTTGCCAAAAACGCTGGCATCGCGACTCCTGAATTTTGGATCTTGAATCATGACGAGGGGCTGTCGGCAGAAGCGTTTCCCTATCCGGTTTTTGTGAAACCGGCGCGTTCAGGCTCATCCTTTGGCGTGACAAAAGTCAACAGTGCGGATGAATTGGACGCGGCCATTGAAACGGCTAGACAATATGACAGCAAAATCTTGATTGAGCAGGCTGTATCGGGCTGTGAGGTCGGCTGTGCCGTATTGGGAAACAGCGCCGAATTGATTGTTGGCGAGGTAGACCAAATCAGGCTGCGGCACGGTTTCTTTCGCATTCATCAGGAAGCCGAACCGGAAAAAGGCTCTGAAAACGCAGAGATCACCGTTCCCGCAGACCTGTCGGCAGAGGAGCGAAGACGGATACAGGAAACGGCCAAACAAATATACAAGGCGCTCGGCTGCAGCGGTCTTGCCCGTGTTGATATGTTTTTACAAGAGAACGGCAGCATTGTGCTTAACGAAGTCAATACCTTGCCCGGCTTCACTTCATACAGCCGATATCCCCGTATGATGGCTGCTGCAGGCATAACGCTTTCCGAATTGATTGACCGCCTGATCGTATTAGCGTTAGAGAGGTGATCAGCATGGAACAGGGATTTGTTTATTTGGATGAAATACTGCCCGGTGTTCGCTGGGACGCCAAATACGCCACGTGGGACAATTTTACGGGAAAACCCGTAGACGGTTATGAAGTCAATCGCATCGTGGGAACACATGCCTTGGCCCTTGCGCTGCTGGAAGCGCAGAAGCGGGCGGCGGCTCTTGGGTACGGTTTGCTGTTATGGGACGGGTACCGGCCCAAGCGTGCGGTAGAGTGCTTCATGCGCTGGTGTGAACAACCGGAAGACTACCGCACAAAAGAAAGATTCTATCCGAATATCGAGCGATCCGAGCTGGTGGCAAAGGGATATATTGCGTCACAATCAAGTCACAGCCGCGGGAGTGCAATTGATCTTACGCTGTACCACTTGGATACGGGTGAACTTGTTTCCATGGGAGGCAGCTTCGATTTGTTGGATGAGCGTTCACATCATGAGGCCAAAGGGATTACAGACATGGAATTGCAAAATCGCAGACTTTTGCGTTCCATTATGGAAAACAGCGGGTTCGAATCCTATCAATTCGAATGGTGGCACTATGTGTTACGAAACGAACCCTATCCCAATACGTATTTTGATTTCCCTGTGAAATAAGCGTAACCGCCTGTTGACAATGGGCGGAGCAAACGGGCGGTGTGAGGTGCCGCCCGTCCATTTATTTCGTCTCCCTTTTCCGCTGAGCACGGGGAGGACAGGCCGTCCTCACCAAGAACAGGCGCGTAGGCCGTCTCACATGCAAGCGCGGCACTCTCAACAAGCGCTCACTTAGGAGGAAGCAAAAGATGAAGAAGTGGGTATTTTTATTGTGTCTCGTTTTAGCCGGTTATGTTTATATAAAGGATTCTCCTTTTTTTCAGGATCGAGGAGCGATTCAACCATTTCACCAAAGGAACAATGTCCACATAGAAACGCGCGGTACAGCTGAGAGTAACCTGACAAAAACGATAACCATTGCAAAGGAACAGATTTACCAAGGAAACCTGCTCTTAATCAACAGTACCTATCCTGTTCGCCAGGAGGGAGTACGATCAGATATTGTCAATGTGGCGAAGCATGCTGAATTGCTGGCAGGCTACGGATTACATCATCAAAATATGTATCTGTCAAAAGAAGTCGCACAAAAGTTTTCCGAGATGGTCATAGATGCCGAAAAGGATGGAGTAAATCATTTCCTTATGAACAGCGGATACCGTACCGTTCATGAGCAAAATCAATTGTATGCAGAAATGGGCCCTGCTCACTCCTTGCCGGGAGGTTACAGCGAACACAATTCAGGCTTGGCACTTGATGTAGGATCAAGTGTAACGAAAATGGAGCGAGCTCCCGAAGGAAAGTGGCTGAAAGAAAATGCCTGGAAATACGGCTTTATCTTACGCTATCCAGAAGATAAAACCGATGTGACCGGCATTCAATATGAACCATGGCATATCCGCTATGTCGGTTGGCCGCACAGTGCGATCATGAACCAGGCGAATTTCGTTCTCGAAGAATATCTGGATTTTTTGAAGGAACAGCAGTCCATTACGGTTACGATCGACAACCAGGTTTATAACATCTATTACTATCCAGTCTCCCAAGCTATTACGATCCCTGTGCCTGAGCATGGCCATTATGAAATCTCAGGCAACAATATGGATGGCGTGATTGTGACAGTGTACACTGGTACGCAAGACTAGGTTTTATCGCCGCTCACTTTCTTGGAAAGGAAGCAGAGTGGCGATTTTTTATCTATCCCAAAAATTAATTTCGTAATTTGAAATAGTTGTAAAGGTTGTGTATAATGGAATCGATTCTTAGCATTGGTGGTATTTGGAAGGTGAATTTGGCACAAAACGTTTGCCGTCCTGTAATTTCAATGATTTTGTCCATCTTTATTATTGGCAGTTCCATGCTAGAAGGGTTTCTGTATTTTGTAATTGCAGATGATGTGAACCAGGGGGTAGTGCCCTGGGATGAGTTTTGGAGCCTTTCAAAACTGACGGTGATTCGCTTCCTTTTCATGGCGTTGGTTATATACATCATCTGCCGACTGGGAAGCATAAAGTTGTTTATCTTGCTTGTTAGCATTGCTCTTATTGAATTCGCAGTATTTCTTGGGGGAAGACACTTTATCTTTTTTCCGCCTTTACTATCCAATCTCTTACTGTCTGTTGTTTATGTGGTAATTATGAAAAAATGGGATTTTACAGTGCCCGAACGTAATTGATAAAAGGAGCGAGGGGAAGCAACGAAGCGGCCTTTCCACGGTGATACCACGATACCGGGAAAGGCCGGTTTACTATGTGCAAACCTTAGGTCGACTGTAATTTCCGCTTTTCTGCGAGCAGCAGCTGAAACTCCTTCTCCAATTCCTCTGACGGCTCCAGGCTCAGACGGCTGAGAACGTCAGATATTTTCGTCTCGAGCAGAAGCAGTTGTTCCTCCCTGTTTTTCAGTTCCGTATCCGGCGGTACGTAAGTGAGAAACTGCTCATAGCTGCCTTCGAATACAGTGATCCGGCTGTTGTCAAAAGCCAAAATCCGCTTCGCAATGTTCTTGATAAACCGACGGTCATGAGAGACGAACAACACTGTGCCTTCGTATTCCTGCAGCAGAGATTCCAACGCTTCGATCGTCTCGATATCGAGAAAGTTGGTCGGCTCATCCAGCACCAACGTATTGACGTCGCTGACGAATAACTTGGCCAGCGCGACCTTGACACGCTCGCCGCCGCTCAATACTGCCACGGGTTTGTAGACATCATCCCGGAAGAAGTGGAGTCGTGCCAATACCGTTCGGATCAATGTTTCATCCTGTGAGGACGTGGATCGGACGTTATCCAATACAGACTTGTTGATGTCCAGCAGATCGATGTTTTGACTGAAGTAGCCGATTTTGACGGCAGGAGAGAGCTTCACGTGTTCGTTCGGCCGGATGATTGACTTCACCAGCGTCGTCTTGCCGCAGCCGTTCGGGCCGATGATGGCGAGCTTATCGCCGCCGCGCACATTGAAGCTCACCGGCTGCCAGAGGATGCGCTTTTCAATCGTTCCTGACAGGTCGTTCACCCGCATGATGATCCGGCCTTTGAACGTATCTTCGTTCAACAGATTCATTCGGATCGGGGGAAGCTCCCGCCGTTTCTCCACTTTTTCCAGCTTCTCCAGCCGCGTCTCCAGCGCTTTGGCCGTTTTCTGCATCTTTTTTTGCTTTTTGGCAAAGTAGGGCTTGGCGCCGGTGATTTTGCTTTCCGAAGGTGAGACTTTTCGCGGTTTTTTCGTCGCTCGTTCGGCTTTTTCCTCCTTTAATCGTATCGCACGCTCCAGCCGTTTCTTCTCCTGCATGTATTGTTCATATGCTTGATCGTGCTGCCAGTCTTCTAGTTCCCGCTGCTCGGCATACTTCGAATAATTGCCTTTGTACACGTTCAACTTCCCGTCACGGATTTCCCAGATCGATGTGCAGAGTGCGTCCAGGAAGGTGCGGTCGTGCGAGACGATGACGAACGCGCCTTGCCAATTCTGCAATTTTTTCTCCAACCACTCGATGTGAGAAGTGTCCAGATTGGTGGTCGGTTCATCGGCAAACAGCAGTTCCGGTTCTTTCAAGAGCGTATTCTGGATGATTTCCTGGGTCAGTTCGCCGCCGCTTTTGGTCGTATCCGTTCGCTTCAATTGCGGAATGAATTCGCATCTGGCGCGGAGCGTCACCATGCCTTCATCCGGTGACTTCATTCCCGCCAGCACTTCCATCAACGTTGTTTTGCCGCTGCCATTGCGTCCGACAAGTCCGATGCGGTCATTCGCACCAATATAAAGGTGTGGAGCTTCAACGAGCAAGCGGTCTTTTACATAAATTTTGATGTGATGTGCCTCTAATAACATCGTGCATCATCCCCATGATTCGGTTGATTAGAGGAGGGGGATCAGATAAAAAAAGCCCCCTTTTCTGCATTCAGAATAGGAGGCATAGATGCACGCCGTTACGGTGCATATTATCCGCAAAGGGTCACGCACTGGGACAAATGCAATATGCTAATCCTATTCTGAAACGCGGTTGAAGGCATAGCAAACCCAAGACCAGTCATGGTCACAAACCGGCATTGGTCGACTAGCGGATCAACAGGGGATCCGAGCCGTGCAGCCTTCCATTGATCGTTTCGTAAGAATAGGATTAGTTGTGCATTGTCTTCATTGTCACCCTTTCCCGTTCGTTACTCTCACCTTACCCAATCGAGCGCGGTTTGTCAAACGCCAAGCCTTTTCTTGTCGGATGAAATGTATTGGAGACTTCCTCCCCCCGGCGGGGACGCTCTTATGCATAAAGATTTATCTGGTGGAAATAATGACTAATGGTAAGTAACTACATGGTCTAGGAGGTTCTTATGCAACGGAAATTGAGCGTAATGATTTTGACAGCGGTGTTACTGCTATCCATGGGCTTCAGCGCTCATGCAGAAACTGGTGCTGCCGGGAATACAGACGCAAATTATGTAAACCAAGGCAACAATATGAACAATATGTATAGAACGACTGCTGCAGACAACGATGTGGACTGGGGATGGGTAGGTCTGTTGGGGCTTGCTGGTCTTGCAGGGCTGGCCGGTCGAAACAGGAATCAAAATCCTGGCAGATAAGATGGACGCACGTTTCCTGTGTGAAACGTAGAAATGATGTACGCCTCTGGTGTGGACAGGCATTTTTGCGTACCAGCCGGCACACGCTGAACATACATCAATGGGTATAAAAAACGGCCTCTTTTCCGATTGGACGAGAGGCCTTGTTTTTTTGACTTACAACCATGCCTGCTGCAAGAGCTTCACACCAAGCTGGATGTCTTCACAAGACAGATTGCTAAACCCCAGTTTTATCATTGGTTTATCGGTGCGATTTTTTATGAAGTAAATGGAGGTAGGGTAAACTTTCACACCGTGCAGGAGCGCTTGCTGGATGAGCCATTCTTCTGAACGATTCAGGTCTGCCTTGACCAGGATGTACAGACCGGACTGCTCGCCGATAATGGATATATGCTGCCCCAAATGATGGCGTAATGCTGAAACCAACTGCTGCATTTTTCGTTTGTAGACAAGCCGCATCCGTTTAATATGGCGATTCCACTCTCCCGCTTCCATAAATGCAGCCATCGTGAGTTGGCTTAAAATGGAAGTGGTGCTCTCGAACCGTTGATAGTAGTTTTTGTAACGGTCCAACAGCGGCTGCGGCAGCACCATATAGCTTAACCGTATCCCTGGCAGAAAGGACTTTGAGAAATTCCCCAGATAAATGACTCTGGCTGAATCGATGGAAGCGAGCGCGGGGAACGGTTGTTGGGTATAGCGAAATTCACTGTCATAATCGTCCTCGATAATATAGCCTTCCTGCTTGTTTGCCCAATGAATGAGCATTTGGCGTTGTTGAATCGGCATGCTTACTCCCAATGGGCTATGATGGGAAGGGGTTACATAGATCAAGCGTGATGTCATTTGGTCCAATTGAGAAAGATCCGCACCTGTTTCATATACCGGCACGGTTTCAATCGCAAAACGATGGAACTGGAAGGCTTCCCTGGCCCCGTCGTAACCAGGGTCTTCCACGATAATGCTTTCAAACTCATCCTTCAGTATATGCCCCAGGTATACAAGCATTTGTTGGGTACTGCTTCCGATAATGATTGACTGTGGATCTGTTCGCACCCCGCGAGCCTGGAGCAGATAGGCTGCAATTTGTTCACGAAGGCACCATTCACCCAATGGATCGCCGTATCGAAAGCAGTCTTTTCGGGTGAGTATCCGATTGGAAATCCTTCTCCACGTCTGTAAAGGGAAATGCGATTGATCGACCACGTCTGCGCGGAAATCAATGCGGACAGGCGGGACTGTCTCTGCTTGCTTCTGCTGAGCAGAACGGGGCGCGTTTTGAAAGAATCGGGGTTCGATTTCATTTACAAAATACCCTTTTCGGTTTTCTACACGGATATACCCTTCCGCGACCAGTTGTTCATACGCCTGTAACGTTGTATTGCGGCTGACGCGCAAGGAATCGGCAAGCTGACGAATGGAGGGCAAGGGTTCATTCGCCTGTAAGTCACCTTGTTCGATAAACGATTTAAATTTTTCGTAGATTTGTTTGTATTTCGGAGTGTTGTCATCCAAGGGAAAAATGGTCGTTTTCAATGCCATCCCTCCTCTGACATGTAGAATTTTTTAAAATTGTACCTTTTAACATGTCAGTTTCGATTATATCATACCGTGTAAAGGATATGTGCTGTCCGTAACAATCAAAAAGGAGGAGAGGAGTGTCATGTATATCCCTGCGCAATTTTTGATCAAAGACGTAACAGTCGCCTACCAGGTCATACAGGAGAACAGTTTTGCCACATTGTTCTCCCTTCATCATGGCATGCCGTTTGCCACTCACTTGCCGCTGCTGCTAAATAAGGAGCAAACCTATCTGTACGGTCATTTTGCCCGTCCGAATCCGCAGTGGCATGATATTCAACAGCAGACGGTCTTGGCCGTTTTCCACGGGTCTCATTGTTATATCTCTTCCGCCTGGTATGAGACCAATCAGGCGGTGCCGACCTGGAATTACGTGACCGTTCATGTTTACGGGCACGTTGAACTAATCGAGGATGAACACGAACTCATGCGTTCCATGCATGACATGGTCGTGAAGTATGAAGCGCCTGACAGTCCGTACCGATTGGAGGATGTAGATGCTGAACTCCTTTCAGCCATGAACAAAGGCGTGCAGGGATTCAAAATCAAAATCGAAAAGATCGAAGGCAAAGCAAAGCTCAGTCAAAACCATTCCAGACACAGACAAGAGCTCGTCATCAAACAGTTGGAACAGATTCCATCTCCAAACGAGCAACAGATTGCCTCCCTGATGAAGGAAAATTTGAAAAACATAGGGTGATCTTGCTTTTCTTCATCACTGAAGGGCCCGCTGTGATCATGGGCAAAACTGCAACAAGGAGCTGCATGACATGGAGTTTTCAACGATTTGGCTATTTGTCATCGCTGCTGCAACGCTGTTACTAATACCTGGACCAGCTGTGTTCTATATTATGGCGAGAAGTATGAATGAAGGGAAGAAAGCAGGCCTGGTATCCGTTCTCGGTGTATCGCTTGGCGGTTCTGTTCACGTGTTGGCTGGTGCGATTGGCGTTTCTGCCATCCTGATGACATCAGCAACCGCCTTTCAACTTGTGAAATACCTGGGTGCTGCGTATCTGATCTATCTGGGGTGCAAGACGTTATGTTCGAAATCTGACAAAACGACTGCTGAAGTTACACAAGTGCCCCGCAAAAAGTTGATCCAGATTTTTTACCAATCAGCGCTCGTAGAAGTAATGAATCCCAAGACAGCCCTCTTTTTTCTCGCGTTCTTTCCGCAATTCATCTCGCCTGCTTCCGGGTCAGTCAGCGTGCAATTTTTGCAATTGGGCGCGATATTTTTGCTCCTGGCGTTTATCAGCGACAGTCTGTATGCACTTCTTGCAGCAAGTATCAGAAAACGGATGAACGTAAATACGGCACTGCAAAATCGGATAACCGGTTATGTCTATATCGTTCTGGGGGTATTCTCCGCCTTTGCGAGCCCCTCCCATTCCAAAACGTGATGACGCCGTTCGTGGCGCAGAAATAGCGATTGTACCAAGAGATGATGGCAAAAAGAAATGGAGAGATGTGGCATGACGAGATTTATCATTGAAGATGATTTTTGGTCGTTATTCCCCCAGGCAAAAATCGGCACGGTTATTTGCCAGGGCATCGATAATTCGCGTCGAGATGTGGAAATGTACGAGCAGATGCTGCTGGAGGCGGAGAAAGAAGCACACAAATTCCTGAGTCTGGAGGAATTCAGCAGCAATCCGGTGATTGCGGTATGGCGAGAAGCGTTTCAACAGTTCAAGACCAAGCGAGGGGCAAGGTGTTCCATTGAAGCATTGTTAAAAAGAGTGAAAAACGGCAAGCATATAGGCACGATAAACCCGCTCGTTGACATCTACAACTCGATTTCATTACGCTATGGGCTTCCGTGCGGCGGAGAAGACATCGACACGTTTGCAGGCGATCTGCGGCTGACGAAAGCCAATGGCACTGAACCGTTTATTCCATTGGGAAGTGATGAAAATGAACCGCCATATGAAGGGGAGATTGTGTACAAAGATGATGCCGGCGCAGTTTGCAGATGCTGGAATTGGCGTGAAGCGAAACGGACCATGCTGACCGAAGCGACGACAAATGCATTCCTCTGCATTGAATTGCTGGATGAGACCAGAACCGATGAGTTCCATAAGGCGCTTACAGAACTGTCACGGTTAGTGAGTCATCATCTTGGCGGCAGTGTGAGGATAGAGGTGTTGGACATTCAGAAAAGGGACATGACCATCAAGGCGTAAACGAAAAAATTGGTTGCAGCACCTGCAGTAGGTGCTGCTTTTTTGTTGCTGCTGGTTGGACACCACCCTGCTGCAATCTGTCAGGGGAATTAAAAATTTGTTTTTTTGTCAAGGTTTATAGCCCGGTTGAGTCATTTACGAACCCCCCTGGGAGCGCTATGTTGGTGGTGGAGTTGACAAGATTTATGGAAAAGGGGGGAGACATCTGTTTGAACGATCAAAGAACCGCACCATTGCTCGCATGCTGTTGGCCGCGGGAATCGCCGGATTTGCGGTCGGGGCCGTTTGTTTCGACCGGGTCAGTGCCGCATCGGTCTCCTTGCAGGAGATCATCGATCGGGCCCAACCGGGAGCCGTCGTCACCGTTCCGGCCGGAAAATACGAGGGGCCGATTCGCATTACCAAACCGATCGTGCTGCAGGCAGAGGGGGGCGTGGAGATTGCCAGTGACGGCAGCAGCCCTGTTTTGTCGGTCCTGACCGACCGTGCCGTCGTCCGGGGAATGACCATCGTGGACAACCGGATCAATGCCGCTGAAGCGTCGGTGGTCATGAAGGGGAACCACAACATTGTGGAGGACCTTGTGATCGAGACGATGGGAACAGGGGTGCAGCTTCGCAATGCCAGCGACAATACGCTGCGCGGCATCCGTGTGATCGGCATGGTAACCGACCCGGACAAGGATGAAAACGGTCTTCACAATCACAGCCAACACGCGCACCATCTGTTGAGACCAGTCAACAAAAATCCGGAGGTAACGCCCAAAAAAGGAAACGGCATCGACTTGAAACACGCTCATCGCAACCAGATCGTATCCAACCGGATCAGCAACGTGTTTGACGGCATCTATGTGGAAAACAGCAACGATAACCGCATCGAGCAAAATGTCGTGGAGAACTCCCGCTACGGTTTTCATTTGATGAGCGCGAATGCCACGAAACTGCTCGGCAACACGGGCAGTGCCAACATGACAGGCGCGATGCTCATGGAATCGGATGGCGCAGTCGTTCAGCATAATCGTTTTGTCAAACAAAGGGAAAATCCCAACGCCCAGGGGATTCTTCTCTACGACGTAACGGGCTCGCAATTCGAGGGGAACCGCATCGAGGGAAACCGTGTCGGAGTGTACGTGGAACGCTCCACAGGGAACCGTCTGGAAGGCAACGAAGTCACGCTGAACTTCGTCGGGATGCAGCTCAAACAAGCCTCAGGGAATGCCATGACGTCCAACCATTTTGTCGCCAATGTCATCCAGGCGCAGGCACAGGACAGCACAGCCAACACGTTGGAGGGGAACTACTGGGACGACATGCAGGGCATTGATCTGGATGCAGACGGCCGCAGCAATATTCCCTATCAGCTCAACCCGTTTTTCCTGGCGTTGACTGACGCAGTGCCGCCTTATCAGATCTTTTTTCAAGCGCCCGGCTTTGTGTTTTTGGAGGGGCTGTTTACTGCCGGGACCGACGCATCGATTCGGGACGGAGCCCCGTTGCTGGCTCCGGCAAAGACGCAAACGGACCAACAGCGGGCGGAACAGCAGACGGTTACAGGCGTACTCAGTGTGCTGCTGTTAAGCGGAAGTTGTTTAATGATGTATAGAGGAGTGAGACGAACATGAAATCGCGAAAGTGGACAATTGGTGCAGTGGTGATGACCTTCTCCATGCTGATGGGAGGATGCGGCAAGGAGGCAGCAAAACCGGTGGACATTGTCGAAGGCGTGGACAAATGCGACGTCTGCCATATGAATGTGCCCAATGACCACAACGCAACGGAAATCGTTTTGCAAAACGGGAAAGTGTTAAAATTTGACGATATCGGATGCATGCACCGCTGGACAAAGGAGCATGAAAACGAATCGGTGGAAGCCAAGTTCGTGCGCGACTACCTCTCCCAGGAATGGGTAAACACCGATCAGGCGACGTATGTTTACGACAAATCGTTCGAGACCCCAATGGGCTATGGCATCTATTCCTTCAAGGACAAGGAAGCGGCGGAAGCGTTCGTCAAGGAAAAGCAAACCGGCCTGGTTATGAGCGTACAGGAACTGGACAAGCACACCTGGGAGAGAAGCATGAAAAAACATGGGAAACATAAGGGCGATTCAGAATCGGATCAGCATGGCTCGAAGGACGACCAGCACGGCATGCAGGATAACCAGCACGGTACGCAAGAAGCACAGCAAACACAAAACTAATAGAGGAAGTGGCACACGTGCACATCATGACGATTGCCAAACGGGAAATACAGATCGGGTTTCGCAATCCGTGGGCGTATTCGTTCACGGCCCTGTTTTCCCTGTTCACGCTGGCCCTGTTGATCATTCAATCCCAGTCCTACATGGAGGGATACACGTATACGACCGGCACTATTCTCAACCTGATCTTGTACCTGCTCCCCTTGATGACCATGCTGCTCGCCTCCTTTTCGGTGACGGCAGAAAAGGAGGAGGGGAGCTGGGAGCTTCTGTCCACCTACGCCGTTACCGCCACGTCGTTTTTGTGGGGGAAGTACGCGGGATTGGCAGCGGTGCTCGTCTCCATCGTGTGTTTTAGTTACGGGTTTGCCGGGCTGTCCGGCACGCTTCTGGGAAAAGGGTTCACCCTTTCCGCCCTGCTGTTTTTCCTGTTGTTTTCCATCTGCATTGTGCTGCTGTTTCTGGGGATCGCCATGGTGGTCGGCTCTCTCAGCCGGAATCGGTGGCAGGCGCTCACGCTCGGGGTCAGCATCTGGTTTTTCTTGGTTCTGGCCTGGCCCACGCTCCTGATCTCGCTCTTGAGCTTTTTGCCGTATACGTGGATCAAACCGGCACTCCAGGTGGCCAGCTGCCTGAATCCCGCTGAGTTGGTGCGCATGTTTTCCGTCGTCAGCCTGGGCGGAGGCGCCATCTTCGGTCCGGAGTACTACAAGTGGGTAACCTGGATGGAATCCCCTTTTGGCATAGCGGGGTTTGCCGCGCTTTGCCTGATGTGGATCGGCGTAACAATGCTGACCGCGATAGCGGTGTGGGAAAGAAGGCGATACCGTGACTAAGACCGGACTGCACATGATGCAGGTGGAAAAGGCGATCGGCGGAAAAACCATTGTGCATCCGTTTGATTTGCACGTCGAACCGGGACAGGTTGTTGCCGTTTGCGGGGGCAACGGGGCGGGGAAAAGCACCATTCTCCGCATGATTGTGGGAATTACCCAACCCAGTGCGGGAACGATTGAGCTGAACGGAATAAACTTGAAGCAAGATCGTGTCAATTATTTGCAGCAAATAGGCTATATGCCGGACCACTTCAATTTTCCAGCCGGACTGACGGCGAGCGAGTGCATGCGGTTTTACGCTTCGCTTCGCGGCAGGACAGCGTCAGAAGCAGATGAGGCGCTCAAGGCGGTAGGTCTTCACGAGGCCCGCAACAAAAAAGTGTCCGTGTTTTCCAAAGGCATGCAGCAGCGTTTGCTGTTTGCCCAGGCCATGTTGGGCAAACCGGCACTGCTTGTGCTGGATGAGCCGACAAACGGTTTGGACCCGTACTGGATGGGCGCCTTCGTGGATCTGGTAAATACTCTTAAAAGGGAAGGCATCTCTGTGATTTTCTCCACGCACCAGCTGCAAGCAGCGAACGAAGTGGCGGATCGGGCGCTTTTTGTCATAAACGGAACAATCGTCCGCTCCGCCGCGATGGAGGAATACCGGGCGGAATACGGCGAATTGGCCTTGCACCGTGCGTTTTCCGAACTATTTCCCCGTGAACGGCAGCCAATAAAGCATTCGGAGAAAACCTCCTCAGTGACCGTCACGATTCGCGGGCGTGAGAGCAGGAACGGTAGGGATGCTTGAGAACGCGGTCGGGACGCGGCTTAGGCCCAAGCCGATCAGTGCATAGACAGCGCGCATGAGCGGGATAATGATGGAAGAAACAGTGCAAGGAGGTTGTCATGACCATCAACTGGGGGGAATTTCTCGTCGGCTCGTTTATTGGCGCATGCCTGGCCATTCTCTGTGCGGCTCTGATTGCCATCGCGACTGCCCGGCCCATGATCAAATGGGTGATCGGGCGCTTTACGAAACGGCTGATGGAAGACCGTTACCCGGAAAACATCTGGGAGATGGTCTCGGCGCTGACCAGGACAAGCCCCCGGATTGTCGTGGAAAACAGTATGCGTGCAGCCAGAGGAGACGTCATCAAACGACCGTTTGGCACCCCGCGCCGGTATCTGTTCTATGACAACCTGGTTTTTTCTCCCGCTCAGCTTGCCACGCTGCCCGCATCGGAAAACGCTCCCGTCGACATGATGATTACGATCGGCCCGCAAGCCAAACGGCCGCTCATCCTGAACATCCCCCTGCTGGCCGGAGCGATGGGCTACGGGATCGGGGTGTCCGAAAAGGTGAAAATCGCCATCGCCAAAGGAACGGCTGCGGTCGGAACCGCGACGAACTCAGGTTTAGGCCCTTTGCTGCCCGAAGAGAGGGCCTGCGCCGCCCACTACATCCTGCAGTACCATTCCGGATACTGGGCCAAAGAGACAGAGATTCTCCAGCAAGCGGACGCGATCGAGATTCGTCTCGGCCAAGGGGCGGTTGCAGGGGCCGGGACCGAGATTTCGCCCGAGGATCTGAAGGGAAGGGCCCGTGAACTTATGCATGCTCCGGAAGATGAGGTACTCGTCGTCCCTTCCCGCTTTCCGGAATTGGTCGAACCGAAGGACTTGAAGCCCCTGGTCGAGAAACTGCGCACCATCACCCAAGGCATCCCCATCGGAGTGAAGATGTGTGCCACCGGACAGCTGGAAGCGGATCTGGAAGCCGCTATACAGGCCGGGGTGGATTTTATCAGTCTGGACGGAGGCAATGCCGGCACAAAAGCGGGAGAGCCTATTCTGGAAGACGATTTTGGCCTGCCGACGATTTTTGCCTTGTCCCGTGCCGTGGAATATCTGAAAAAACGGGGCGTAAAAGACCGGATCACCCTCCTTACCGGCGGAGGATATGCCACGCCCGGCCGATGTTTGAAAGCGCTCGCCCTTGGAGCGGACGGCGTCTATATGGGAACGGCCCTGCTGTGGGGGATGGCCCATGATCAGGTGACAAAAGCGATTCCGTGGGAGCCGCCCACGCAGCTCGCCTTCTACACGGGAAGCCTGAAAGACGAGTTTGAAGTGGAAAAGGCGGCGCGGTCTTTGGAGAACTTGCTTCAAGCCTTTGCAGAAGAGATGAAAATTGCCATTCGCGCATTGGGGAAAACGTCTGTGAGGGACGTGAATGCGGACGATCTGGTTGCTCTTGACAGATGGACGAGCGCCGTCACGAAAGTGCGGCTGGTCACGCAACCCGATGAGCTCGTCCGGTGAAGTGGACAACAATTGCAGCACCAGTGAAAAGGTGCTGTTTTTTTATGTTCAGTCGATCGCCAGAAAATGACAATAAATATTTTTGCTTGAGTAGATACTTGTTTATTTAGGCTGAAAGAATCATAATGTATCATTGTTCGATGTATTGAGTTCGTCACGGTTATCCGTCAACAACAGGTCAGTCATATGCAGTTACGGAGGGTGTAAGGATGGATGGGATGACGTTTATCCTGTTTGGAGCAACAGGGGATTTGGCAAAAAGAAAAATATATCCTGCCATATACAATCTGTTTCTTGATGACAAGCTGCCGCGCGCGTTTGCTGTCTTTGGTACCGGAAGACGGGAGATGTCCGATGAGGACTTTCGTGCTCATGTGGAACAGTCGGTGAAAACATTCTCCCGTCGCTGGGATGACGATCGTGACCGTGCGGGGCAGTTTTTGCGCATGTTTCACTACTGCGCCATGGACGTGACGCAACCGCAGGATTACGGGAAGCTGGCGCAGCGCATCCGGCAGCGTGAGCAGGACGGGAAGATTCCGGAAAACCGAATCTACTCGTTGTCGGTGGCACCGGAGCTGTTTGGCGTGATTGCCTCCCATATTTCAAACAGTGAGTTGGGTTCGGCAACAGGCTGGAAACGCCTGATCATCGAGAAGCCGTTTGGGCACGATCTCCGGTCAGCCCAGGAACTCAACCGTTCCTTGCGGCAGTTCTTCGACGAAGAGGAGATTTTCCGCATTGATCATTACCTTGGCAAGCCCATGGTGCAGAACCTCGAGGTATTGGAATTTGCCAACCCCATTTTGCGGACGTTGTGGAACAATCAACACATCGCCAATGTCCAGATTACCGCCAGCGAAACAGTCGGGGTGGAAGAACGGGCAGGGTATTACGACAAGGCGGGCGCGATTCGGGACATGTTTCAAAACCACCTGCTCCAACTGCTCATGATGACGGCGATGCAAATGCCCCGGCAGTTTTCCGCCCGGGAAATCCGCAATGAAAAGATCAAGGTGGTAAAAGCGCTGCGTCCGCTGCGTCGGGAAGACGTGGCCAAGCATGTGGTTCGCGGGCAGTACGGAAGCGGATGGATCAACGGGAAGCCGGCAGCGGCGTACCGGGACGAGCCGGGGGTGGACAGGGAGTCGAACACCGATACGTTCGTCGCCGCCCGGCTGTGGATTGACAACGAGATGTGGAGCGGGGTCCCCTTTTATATCCGGACCGGGAAGCGCATGCAGGAGAAGTCGACCCGAATCGTGATCGAATTCAAGAATCCGTTGAGGGAGTCGTATCCCGTCCATGTGAATCCAGCTCCCAATCTGTTGGCCATCCATGTAAATCCGCACGAGGGTGTTTCGTTTCAATTAAACAGCAAGCATCCGGGGAAAGACAGCAGGGTGGAGCCGATCACCATGGAGTTTGCGGCAAATGCCAACGATGTGCCCGAAGCCTATGAGCTGTTGCTCTATGACGCGCTGCGAGGCGACTCTACGTTCTTTGCCCATTGGGAAGAGGTTGAATGGTGCTGGAAGTGGGTGCAGCCCATTCTCGACGCCTTCTCCGATCAGCAAGTTCCGCTTCATTTGTACGAAGCCGGCACGCAGGGTCCCGAAGCCGCTTTTCGCCTGCTGGAGGAAGACGGTTTTTCATGGTGGGAACTCAACCGCCATGCGGAAGAAGGAACGCTGGTGGTTCGCAGGGAAATGCTGTCCGCATCGATGTAGATGCCTTTCCATTGACGTGATGGCGAGATCGGGCACAAACCGGCAGATGCTGTGGAACAGCAGTATTTGCAGTGGAATAGCAGCCATTTTCAAAACATATGTCCAGGCAGGTGACTCCACATGAAAATCTACGATGTAACCGGATCAATTTTTGAAGGCATGGCCGTGTACAAAAACAAACCGGAAAAGCAGCCAAAGCTGAAAACGGTCACGAATGGATATGTAACCGAATCCCGCATCGACATGGATGTGCACACGGGCACGCATATTGACGCGCCGCTGCACATGATGACCGACGGGGACACGTTTGAAAGCATACCGCTCGACAGTCTGGTCGGCATGTGCACTGTGCTGGATCTGACAGGGGTCCACGACCGGATCACAAAGGAGGACTTGGAGCGATTTGCGATTCGCAAGGGCGATTTTGTTCTCTTGAAAACCAGAAACTCCGATGTTGATGAATTCCGTTTTGATTTTGTCTTCCTGGCGCAGGATGGAGCCGAATATCTGGCTCAGCTGGGCGTTCGCGGAATAGGCATTGATGCGCTTGGCATCGAGCGGGATCAGCCGGGCCATCCGACGCATCACATCCTGTTTCAACACGGCGTGATCGTCATGGAAGGCCTTCGCTTGAAAGAAGTGGAAGCAGGCGAGTATTTCATGGTGGCGGCTCCGCTGAAAATCGTGGGGACCGACGCTGCACCTGCACGCGTCCTGCTGTTTACCGGGCTGGCCCCCACGGCATCATAGCCTGTGTCTGCATTTCCCGCTTCCCTTCCCAGAAGAAAGAGCGGGCGCTCGTAACAAAACGCTATGGAAACGAACAGATAGCACCGTGTTGTGAAGCTGCACGGTGCGATCTGCTTTTTTCATGTGCTGCGGCTCCGGCATGCTCCACTGTCATGATGGAATCCATCCGTCTGATTCAGCGGTCATGTCCGCTTTCTTCGGCAGCCATGGCAATTTGTTTGGTTTCATGGACGGTCCCAAACGGATGTTCAGGCGGCGCATAGATCACGTACACTTTCAGCGGTTTGTGACCGGTATTCACGACGTTGTGCCATGTGCCGGCAGGGATCATGATGGCATCGTCCTCATAGGCCATCTGCTGAAAATCCAGGCGATCTCTGCTTGGCCCCATTTGGACAAGTCCCTGTCCTTCTTCAATCCGTATGAATTGATCCGTAGTCGGATGGACTTCCAAACCAATGTCATCGCCCACATTAATGCTCATCACCGTCACCTGGAGGTGCTTTCCTGTCCATATGGCCGTCCGGTACGTCTGGTTTTGTTTGGCCGCCTGTTCAATATTCACGACAAACGGACTGTTGCCATGATCGGTCAGGTTGATCCGTCTGTCATGAGGATAGCGGCTGGGATTCCAATGGGCATAATAGGGATTCCACTGGTAGCTCCACGGATTGGGAGTCCAGTCGTACACGGGAGTATGCCAATATGGGTATCCCCACGGTTGTTGGTACATGCGTATTCGCCTCCCATACATTCATCATGCACCATAGCCTATGCCGTTTGCTGTGCATGGGTGTATAGGAAGCAATCGTTATCCATTCGCGTGCGGTTTTTTCACAACCGGAATCCAAATCTCGCTGCGAAACGTGGGGGAATGGATATCTGCATGCTCGTTCCACAGAATTTCCGGACCTTCTGTTTGTTCATAGTGCGCGGTGGGAAACCATTCGGAATAGATGCGTCCCCAGATATTCTGCAGCGTGTCGGGAAAAGGACCGACTGCTTCAAATACAGCCCAGGTGGAGGCGGGCACTTCCAGCTGCGTGAGACCTTCCGGGCACTCGTTCGTCGTGGCCACGCCAATGTAGTGATCGAGCTCTCCTTTTTCCTCCATTCGCCCTTCCGAAAAGTTGGTGGATGCTTGAATCAGCCCCATTGGCTCGACATTGGAAAGACTTTTGAGTGTTTGGATCGTATGCATGTCCAGACTTTTCCACATGTCGGCGATGGCCGGATTCACTCCTTTGAACACGATGGGCACTCGTTTCATGATCCCCACAATGCGAAATGCCTCTTTTTCTACGATGCGGTAGTTCATTTCGTTTCCCCCTTGAATGGTTAATTGGAAGCTCATTCGAGGATAGGCTTTCAGGGAATGGCCGTTTGTTCTGGCTTCCGACGGTGTGATCCCATGCAGGCTCTGAAATGCGCGGGCAAACGAATCAGGGGAGTTGTACCCGTATTTCATCGCGATGTCGATGACCTTCGCGCTGCTGTTTTGCAGCTCAAACGCAGCAAGTGTCAGGCGCCTGCGGCGAATGTATTCCGACAGGGTAATCCCTGCGAGGAAAGAAAACATCCGTTTGAAGTGATATTCGGAGCATAAAGCCAGCCGTGCCGCTTCCTTGCAATCAATGTCGTTCGTCAGATTGTCTTCGATATACTTGATTGCCTTGTTCCAGTTCGTCAGCACATCCATTGAATTCGCCTCCTTATCCACAGCATAGCAGGTGAGGAATCGACTCACCCGACATTTCGTGCCCAATCCTGCAGGGGATTCGAGTGTGTCGCTGCTTTGTGTACCGGCTCATGAGAGAAAGGCCCGTTTTATGCTGTCATTCTGTATGGTGAACGGACGGAAATCCGCCTGTTTTGACTCTCAAGTAGACGAGAATCGAGACAGGCCGATGATGCCATACATAGTATAACCTGGGTAGGGACAAACACAGGATGCCCTGCTCATGGCGAGATGGAAGGGAGGGAATAACATGAGCGGGAAGCACGGTTTCTTTGGCGGAGGGTTCTTTGGATTGATTCTGATCCTGCTCCTCTTCTTCATTCTCTTTGAGGAAGACCGCTGGTAACAGGAGCGGACAGAGCTGTCAGGATAAAGCGTCCGGAATGGGGTACATTTCTCGGCTTGAACGGTATCGGAAAAATTGTGCTCATTCCATGACACCAGTCTATACCCGTTTCCTTCTTGCGACATAGCATAAATACTGAATCAACAGGAGGAGGTGGATCCAACCATGAGTGGAATCTTCAACGGTTTCGACGAATTTGGGCTGGTCCTGGTACTGTTCATTCTGCTGGTGATCGTGGGTTGTTCTTGCGACTAGGATGGATTCACTTGCGTCGATGGTAAGGCAAAGAGAAAAGCAGCTGCAATTTCTTCCCCTTCACACAGCAGAGGGGAATCGCATAAGCATGTTGACCCGAGAACACTGCAGCATCGCTCTTTCAATCCTTCCCTCAGGTTGGGGGAGGGATTTTTTACGTGCAAAGGGGAGTGCGCCGAACGAAACTGCCCGGAGAAAACAAATTGGGAACCAGCCGCTCACCTGATTCCCAAGAGGAGTATTTGTTTTACAGCTTCTTTTTTTTCTCATTCATCCGGTGTTGAATCGCCAGAATATACTGGTCCAAGCGTTGGCTTAGCTCCACCACGGTATCATTTGACAGGCTGCCCGTCTCCTGAACCAATTGAACCAACTGCCGGCGCAGTTCTTCCGTTATTCCTACGATGTCATAGACATGTGGAAATTTGCTTCTTTCCTGTTCAAATGATTGCATGGTAGACTTTACATATGGAAGTCGTCTCTCTTTTTTTGGGGGCGTTCCTTTGCTCTGGCGAGGAGGAGGAACGTCCTTTTCGTTAATCATTGTGATTATGAGATTCACCTCCTTTTTTTGACAATAAAGGACAATTATTACTATACAATGGTATCCCAAAACTTCCGGGCTGAAAAAAATGGAATAATGAAAAGCACCCCAAAGGGTGCTTTTCATTGCTCAACCGCCGAATCCGTGTGTAAGCATGGTTATAGTTTGACTTGTTTCAATCGGCATCGCAATAGCGCAATATACACTAAATATGACGATAAGCGGAAGGAACAACGTTTTTACATTCATTTGTTGAACCTCCTTTTAAAATTTCTTCAAAGACGCTTAACTGCTGCTTGGATGCTTGGTGTCGGTGCTCCCAGAACAATTCTGTACAACGTTTGAAGGCTTGGTAGTGATTCATCTTATCAGCAAGGGAAAGGCACAGTAACGTTTCTTCGAGAGCTTTGGCAATACGCCCCCTTTTAAACTCATATATAGTTTTACAATAACGAAAATGATAATGTCTGCCAATATTAATTGGGTCTTGATATTGCTTGAAACGGTCAATTTCCTCAGAAAAGCGTTCCAAAATATGGTCAATGGTAATATCATATTTACTGGCTGACTCCATAATGGTTAATAATCCCGCTGGTATTTCGGCGGGGTATTTCATCAGAAAATCCACGTACTCCGGCAGAACGTCGATATTCCCCGTTAACAGATCAAGGGTATAGAGATTGGCTTTCGCCCAGATTCGGAACTTCTCGACTTCCCTTCGCCCAATTTCATCCAAAAGTTGAAACCACCCAAGATCGGCGTATCCCTGCACATACGTTTTGGCCTCTTCGTACCTGCCTTGCATTTGTAATGCCACGCCTTTTGCAAGAAATCCTTGCCCATAGTATACAACCAGGTGCCGCTCTGTTTTTAACGGTTCGAATTCCTTGTTACTTTGCTTTTTTCGCAACTGGTCTTCATATACTGCCATTGCAAGCGCACGCAATTCGTCAGCGTATGTTTCAATCTGCTTCCACTTTTGTAACATAAAGCAAGCATTCGCCAGTTTTAATAGCGCATCTAACTGATACTGTTCAGGCAGCCGCTTTCGATAGGGGGCAAAACGTATGACCGCCTCCCAATGTTCTTCTGCATTTGTACCTTGCAGCGATTGAAAGATCCGATAGTGAGCCAACACAAAACGATCGTTGTGGCTGTCCTTTTCGTTATCTATAACGTGTTGATAAAATGGCACTGCCTCTTTTCGTTTTCCGGTCTCAAATAGCTGCTCGGCCACGGAGAAAAGAATCGACACATGTTTAGGGTTCTCCAGCAATTTGGGGACAATCGACTCAATACAATCCTGCCTTCCGATTTCCGCACAGCGGATCAAATATGGCACCAGTCGTGGGCGTGATACTTTTCCCTCGGAGAAACACTCTTCTTCGTACAAATCGTACAGCCACCCCGGAGCCTGTCCAAAAGCTGTAGCCAAAGCATCCAACTGCCGAATCGTTATTGCCCGAGGAGGATTTCTGTTCAGGATGGCACTTAAATGTCCCTGATTAATGCCAGTTATTTCGCTAAGTTTCCTGAGTGTGTAGCCGTGCTTTTTAATCTGACGCTCAATTTCAGATCGCAAGGACCGGCGCACCTGTTGAAATCCCATAAGCACTCCCCCAAGAAATTAGAGAAATCACCCTTATTTTCCTGTATATTACAATATCATAAGATGATAGACAAGCGCTTTTCCCATCCTGCTCAGAATGTTCGGGTGGCTGGGTGAATAAGATTAGGGCAGCGATCATTTCCGACTGCCCCTTTTTGTTTGGGCATGCTGGGGGTGTGTCGAAAAAAAGTGCACATTTGCGGGCCCACATGGACTTCACGACCAGATGGAAAAAATGTAAGATACAGGGAGAAACTCCTTTTTCCGGCGAGGCTGAACGGAACGAATGGTGCATCGTCAAAAACGGGGTTGAATGGTCGTGCCATATCATGTAATATGTTAGAAAAGTTTCATTTTTATGGAAATTCGGAGGAGAACGTCATGGCAAAAATCGTCTTGATCAACGGCAGCATGAACCCGGAATCGGTGACAAAGCGCGTACTCAATCTGTTCGCAAAGCTGTTGCAAAAACAAGGTCATGAAACGGAACTGATCTGTGTGGCGGAGACAAACTTCCCGCTGTTTAGTTTTACGGTACCGCAAACGGACAAAATGATCGAAATTTCGGAAAAGATCAAACAAGCTGACGCTTTTATCGTGGGTTCGCCCGAGTATCACGGCGGCTACACAGGTGCGCTGAAAAATCTGCTGGACTATCAGGATGGGTCGGGATTCAAACATAAGCCGATTGCGTTATTGGCCGTATCGGGAGGCCTAAAGGCAGGAATTCTGACGCTGATGAGCCTGCGGCAGGTGTTTCGTACGCTGCACGCAAACGTGATTCCGGAAGAGATTGCCATTTCCAGTGAACACGAGCTGGACGAAAACGGGCAGTTGAATGAGGCGTGCCGGAAGCGCGTGCAGAGCGTCATTGCCGGACTGCAGCGGGAGTTAAACGTTTTGTCCCTACGCAATCGTGTGGAAATGGAAAGGAGGTGAGTCCCATGGAACAAGTAAAAAATCAACAAGAAGCAGTGGAAAACAATGAAGATCTGGACCTGGAAGAGCTGGAAGACATTGATTTTCTCCTGGAGGACATCGAAGACAAGATCGCACCGCTTGCGTAGCCTGCGGGTAAGATGATCTATCATCCGCTTGATAGGTCATCTTGCCTTTTCTTTCCGCTTCAGTATCTATTTAAGAATCCTCATGAACAGAGAGGGTTGTGTGATGGAAAAAGCGCTCGCAAACGAGTTGATCCAGCAGTTCCTGGCGTACGGGCATGAGGAAGTCGAGATATTTCATGAAGAAAAGCAGGTCCACTCGCTCCGCACGAGGCGGGGCGGCGAAAAGCCGGAGTGGAGAGTGACAGTTGGTCAGGGGGTTGGGGTGCGCATTTCAGGTGAAATGGGAATGAAATACCTCCACTTTCCCATGTCACCTGCCGATCTCCTGGAGCATGTAAAAAGCGGCCGGAACACGGCCTTGTTGAGAGAAGTGCGCAGCGGGAAGCAGGTCGGCGATGAGGAGGCTCAACATGTCGGTGTATCCTTATCGGCGATGGCTGCAGCGTTTGAAGAACTGCATGACAGGTGGCAGCGGGGGTTCAGAGCAGCCGGACGGGTGAACAGCCGTTGCATGGAAAGTGTCACCTCGTTTGACCAGCGCATCACCGTGGCCCGATCCGACGGCTTCTACGCTGACGATCACCGCTCCTACTACACGATCGACATCCAGGGGGAATGGACGGAAGAGTCGCGTCCCATGTACATGAGCCGTTCCTGCGGCGGCCTCAATCTGGAAGAACTGCGTGCGGGGTTTGCCGGATTCGTTCAATCGGCACTCGCTGAGTTCGACGATTTGCAACAGTACATAGAGATCGAAGGAGGAGACTGGTGCGTGGTGCTGGGGCCGGGAAACCCTGCGATCCTGATCCACGAAGTGTGCGGGCATGGATTGGAGGGCGATCTGGCTGCCCATCCGGACGCAGTCTACGGGGGAAAATTTGGACAGCCTGTGGCATCGGAGCAGGTGACGTTGGTTGACGACCCGACCATACCGGGTCTGTCCGGCAGTTATCGCGTGGATGACGAAGGGGAAAAGGCCCAATCCACCGTGCTGATCCAGAATGGCCGGCTGCAGGAACTGATGTACGACCGTACGGCCGCCAAGCGGTGGGATACGCATTCGAACGGACACGGGAGGCGTGTGTCGTATCGATACCCGGCGATTCCGCGGATGTCAAACACATTTATTCAAGCAGGCGAGTACACGCCTGATGAAATTGTGCGTCAAACCTCCCGCGGGCTGTACGTTCGCAAACTTGGCACGGGAGAGACGGAACTGACCACCGGGCGGTTTCGGGTGCGTGTGGTGGAAGGTTTTTTGATTGAGAACGGCCGGATTACGCGTCCGACAGGCGACCTGTGGCTGGTCGGTAACGGTCCGGATCTGCTGTCTTCCATCGACCGTGTCGGCTGCGATCTCCGGATGCATCATTCCCGCCACGCGACGTGCCACAAATTTGACCAGATGAATCTCGCGGTCAGTGTCGGTCAGCCGACGATTCGGATAAAGAAAATCCATGTGGAAACGGGTGCTGGTAGATCATGAACATCGGGGTGATCGATAACGTACGCGTCGACGATTGGGCGGCCCGGCTGGCGGAAAGGGCAGTGGCGGCGGGCGCTGACAACGTGGAGATTTTCCTGCGTGTGGAGGAGATGGTGCGCCTGCACTGGACACCTTACCAAGGAGTCGCATTGAGAAGCGGCGCGGAAAGCAATGTGCATGTGCAGTTGGACGTCGACGGACAGACCGTGACGTTTGTTTCCGACGCGCTGAATGCTGCCGGCATCGAGAGCCGATTGATCCAGACGGTGCGCGAACTGATCCGCACTCCACGAGAGCGGGTGAAGCAGATCACGTGGGTCGATGCGGCCAGGCAGGGGCGGTATGCACACGTTGATTCGGACGCGGATGCCGTCGATTTTCTTGCAATCCGCGACATGATGCGGAAATGGCAGGAACGATTCGTCCCTTCCGCCTTTCATCTGCATCGCTGGGAGTGCATCAGCGGGCGCACATTCACGGCGCTGGTTCGCTCAGACGGCCAGATGATGTCGGATGCAGCAAACAAGTACAGTCTCCAGCTCTTGCTGGAGGGGCGACACGGATTTTTGCTCGAAGGAACGTTCGCGCTTCGAGCGGCTGATTTCAGGACGGGTGACCTTGAGGAGCGGATCGATCAATTGCTGGCATGGCCGCGGGAAGAGACGACACTTCAACCGGGCACCATACGGCTGTCCATACCGCCCAGCATCGGGGCTGACATCGCGCGCAAATACGGCATCCTGTTTTCCGGGCCGCGTTTGTTGGGCTCACCGGAGTTGGCGGGTCTGATTGGGAAGCGGCTGGCCAAAAGGCATGTAACGCTGGTCGATGATGCCTGCTTGCCGGGCGGATGGGCAAGTCGTGCGTTTGACGAGGAAGGAACACCGTCGCAACGCACGGTGCTGATTGACAGCGGCGTCATGGCGAAGTTTCTGCACTCGACGGTAACGGCGCAAAGGTGGGGCGTCACCTCCACAGGCAATGGCGTTCGCTCGCGGAACCACTCCGACAGTGTAAGTCCGAGCAACATCTATTTTGTACCCGGCGGGACGGATCACGCGGAATGGAGGAGGCAGACCGATCTGGGCGTGGAGATTGTTCACGCAGTGCAGCCGCCTGAATTTGTCAGCCAAAACGGGATGATCAGGTTTGTTGCCGACGGGTGGCTGATACGCGGCGGCAAGCGCGAACGACAAGTGAGTTCGGTAGCAGTCGCCCTGCATCCGTTCCGCTTTCTCCGCAAACTCTCTTCCTTCGGCAGCGACCTGACGTTCTTTCTTCAGGCAAAGGGCGCCGGATCGCCAACGATCTTTGTTGACGATGCTGAGGTACAGGAGGGGCACATTGTCATCTGAAGCAGAGGAGGATGTTCCTATGGCACACGATCAAGCCGGGTACAAGCAATTGTTCACCATCCCGAATTACGTGTTGGTGTGGATCGGGCAAACGACCGCAAATTTCGGGGACTCCCTGTACCAGATTGCGTTTTTCTGGCTCGCCTACAAAATGACCAATTCCTCATTCGTCGCGGGTCTTGTGGTTCTCGCCACATCGACACCATACATCTTCTTTGGGCTGCTCGGCGGCGCCTATGCCGATCGCTGGGACCGCAAACGCGTGATGGTGTACGGGGACATCATCCGCCTTGTCTCTCTCCTCACCGTACCCTTTTTCTACTGGCTCGATCTTTTGCACGTATGGAATCTGGCCATTACGGCATTTGTGCTCAGTACGGTACGCTGCTTCTTTTTCCCGGCGATGAGAGCGTCGCTTACGAGCTTTATGCCGAAAGAACTCTGGTCGGCAGGCAACTCATTCATGCAGGCGTCCTTCCAGCTAATGCGCGCCATCGGGCCGATGATCGGAGGCGTGCTGATTGCGCAGACCAGCGCGATTTTCATCTATCTGATCACCGCCGCCAGCTACGTCGTCTCGATTCTGTCCCTGCTGCCGACCAAGATACCGCCGATTGAAAAGAAGAATGTGCAGGTATCAGTATTCCGGGACATTTACGATACTTACCTCTTCGTCAAAACCGTTCGTCCGCTGTTTTGGTCCATCTTTTTCTTTGGCGTGGGTCTTTGTCTGATTGTCGGTCTTGACCGTTTGGGCCTTCCCATTCTGTCTGATCAGGTGTGGGACATGGGCTCCAAGGGGTATGGGATCATTTTGAGCGCATTTGCGGTCGGCAACTTGCTGATGACGCTTCTGCTCGGCAAAATCCAGATCAAGAAATTCGCAAGGGTCATTTTCAGCGGCTGGGCGCTCTGGGGCTTGTTTTACTTCCTGATCGGCTCCACAGACATGTTTGTCCTGGCGGTCGGCTTCGCCTTCCTGGCCGGCGCGGCGGAATCGTTGATCGATATGCCGCAGATTCTGCTCGTCCAGAACTCCGTGCCCAACGACCGGCTTGGCAAAGTGTTCAGCATGCAATCGACGACCGCCTTTATCGGCGAGTCCGGTTCCAGCCTGCTGGCCGGTGCGTTGATCGGGTGGCTGGGAGCGGCTGACAGTTACAAGGTTGCAGGCGTCGGGCTGATCTTGTGCGGCGTGGTTGGATTGTGGCTGACCCGGACTGCCCACCGTGTTCCATCTTCCGTTTCTACACAGGGATAGGGAAGTGATTTGATGTTGAAAAACAGCCAAGCGGTGCAGACGCATTCGCTGGATACCGGTTGGGAGCTGCTGCCGGATTTCGTGTTTCGTACGACCGGCTTTCCCTTTGAATGGTTGGAAGAGTTGCGGTGCACACAAACGCTGGCGCAAGCGAAGCGGCTGCTCGCACTGGAGCAGGAGCAGGACCGGCTGCGCGATCGCTTTGTGCACGAGCTGTTTCCCCGCCTGATCGCGTATGAACAAGAGCGGGAAGAGGTCGGGTCGGCGGTGTTTCCGACACTGTACAAATTAAGGAAGCGCGTGATGAAAAACCGGACGCTCTCTTTGGACGATGTTGCCTTTTGGAAGAGCCGCCGGTATGAAAACACAGACTGGGAGCACTTTGTGGATGAGTGGAACGAGCTGGAAAGCAGGCGGGCAGAGGCAATAGCGGCGGGGGAGGAGCTGTTTCAAGCGGAGTTGGCCCGCGTGCGCCGCGTCATGATGGCGAAGGTGAACGATCCGCGTTTTCAGGAGGCGGTGTTTCTCAGCAGCCCGTCTTCCTTTCAGCGAGTGATAAAGTACAGCAAGGACTGGGAAGCCAAGCCAGAACCGGACTGGAACAGCACCGCACGAGGTGCCGAGCGAATGATCTTTGCGTACCTGCAGCGCTTTTGTGCCAAGAACGACACGACGTCGTTCTTCGGGCCCGTCAATTACGGAACGTGTAACGCCGCAGAGCCGCGAGCGATTCGACGCGCGTTTCGCGAAGGGAACGTCCTGGGAAAGCGGCGCGTGTTTATCGCCCACTGGTATGTCAAGCTGCTGGCGCAAAAGCTGGCCGGGCGCAACGAAATCCTCCCGCATCTGAAGCCGCGCCCCAATCCGCTGGTGCGCCCCCTGGACAGCCACACGTTTCATTTCCACGGACTCAACCGGACGTTCCGCTTGCCGGATGCGCATGCACGTGTGTTTCTGGCGTTGGACGGCGAGAAGACCGTTTCGCGAGTGGCCGCGGAATTGTCCATGGATGAAATTGCGTTGATCGCGCTTTTGCATGAGCTCAAGAACAAACGGTTGATCGATCTGTCGATTCCCCTCTCTCCGGTGCGCGTAGACGCCTTGGCCGAACTGCGGGACCAACTGGCGGCACTTCCGCCAGCGGCGCGTCAAGCGGGGGAGGAGTTGATCGATAGACTGGAAGGTTTCCGGGTCTTATTGGAACATACCCCGTATCCGGAGCGCGTACAGGTGTGGGAGGATGTGGAAAGGCAGCTCGCTGACCTGGTGGAAGAGGATACGCGGCGAAAGGGCGGAGCCTTGTATGCGGACCGCACCGCGCTGTACGAAGATTGTGCAGGCACGCTCTCCGCGTTGACGATTGGCGGCCCCCTCTATCGGGCGCTGACCGGTTCGTTTTTAACAACATTAAAACTTCTGACAGCCGCTGCCGTCCTGAAATGGATGGATTACCAACAGGCGGGCAGGACATTGTACCGCAAGCTGGCGGCGGACGGGAAGGTGGTCCGCTACATCGACATGATCCCGCTGTTTGAGCAGGGCGAACCGGAGATGAGGTACACCCGTCAATTCCAATCCCGCATCCAAACACTGCTGCGCCAGCGGCAGGAGGAACATTCGGGGGGCGAACTGCACATCAGCGAGGAAGAGGTCCGCGACCTGTTGGAACCGTTCCAGGAAGAGATCGAACGAGCGCTGGCTCACCTGCAGATGACCCTGCCAAGTCCCGATATCATGGTCGCGGCACCTTCTGCTGATGCGGTCGAGCGAGGGGAGTTCCGGCTGGTGCTCGGTGAACTGCATGATGACTGCTCAACGATTTTCAACGGGTTCATGGCGTACTTTGCGGATGATCCAGAGGCGCTGTGGGCACGGTTTGAACAGCGCATTCAAAGGATGCCGCAGTGGGAGCGCATGGCTACAATCATCACGGAGCGGCGAAACAAGCATGTCACTCCGGAGCTGCCGGGCCATACGATCCTGCTCTCCGCCGTTTCGACCAAAGAGCCTGCCTATGTCATTCCGATCCATCAGGTCGCGGTGCGTGAGATCGACGGGCGGCTCACGCTTTGGGCAAACGGAAAGCCGCTCACTCTCTATCCGGGAGATTTGCACTCGGCCGCGCACGGTTGTTTTTCCCTGCCATGCGTGGTGCCGATCGAATGTACTGTTTCCAGCGAGCAGGAGGAGGCGGATGTGAAACGCTCTCCACGCATCGTCGTCGACGGTGTGGTGATGCAGCGTGAACGGTGGGAGATCCCGGCCGAACACATGCGGGCTGATTCCCTGGAACTGAAAGGGTTCCCCTTGTTTGTGCACATGGCTCGCAAGCAGATGCAGTTCGATCTGCCCGACCGCTTTTTTGTGAAATGGAAGGCGGGCGAGAAACCGATGTATGTCGATCTGTCCATCCCCTGGTCGCTTGAGTGGATGGTGCGGGTGGCGGCCCAGACGGACCGCGTGTCGATCAGCGAGATGTATCCGGGCCCGGAGCATCTGTGGTGGCATGATGATATCGGTGTGCATACGTTTGAACTCCGGACAGGTTATGTGTACGACTACTCTGCCGGTTTGAGGCAGAAGCAGGAAGCGAGGATGGATAGGCGATGAACATGATGACGGCCGAAAATCAGGCGGGGACGCAGCCGTTTTCCCCTGATTTTGAATGGCGTTTTTTCCCGCACTACATCATCCGCAGCACCGGATTTCCATTTGAGTGGCTGGAAGCATTGGCGTTTCCCCGCACCAGCGACATGGCACGGCAGATTGTGCAGGTAGAGCGTTCACTGGATGTCCAGACGGCAGCGCTGCTGGAAATCGCCGAACGAAGCGGTGGGTTGCCGAGAAAAAGCAGGCAGAAGCTGTCGCGGTTCTTACAGCGCCGGGAGACAGGCGCCGCTGCCAAACTGGCCGAACTGGAACTCACCGGCCCGAATGAGCTGCACGACTGCGCGGCAGCCTGGGACCAAATTGCCAAAGACTACCAGGAATTGCTGGCGCTGGTGCCGGAGACGTTTGAGCAGGAGTTGGCCGAAAAACGCGAAAAGCTGCGCCAGCTCGTGAAAGATCGCAAGTACCAGGAAGCGGTCTACCTCTCCTCACCGGACATGTACGCAAACAACGTCCCGAAGTATCTCAGCTACACACCGCTGCCGGACCGAAACGCGGCCGTCAAACGCATGGAGCGGCGCTTCTTCCATTACGTGCAGCGCCTGTGCGGAAAAAACGAGACCTCCAGCTTCTTTGGCCCGCTGAACTACGGCAGCATCGACGATTCTGATCCGTCATACCTCGACGCGCGTTTTCAAACGGGCGACATCATCCGGCATCGCGAAGTATTCCTGGCTTTCTGGGCGATCAAGCGCCTGGCGGAAGCCATCAGGCAAGACGATACGCTCCGGCCTCATCTCCCGGTCCACCTGCATCCGATGGTGGAGGCGGTTCCGGAGAAAGGGGTTTTGCACCTGCACAACAGCGGAAAAACCGTAACGGTAGGCCGTACGCTGGCCTCCCTGCTCAGGAAGGCGGACGGCACGAAAAGCCTGCCGGAGCTGCTCGCCCCTCTGGACGAGAAGGAGCGCCTGACTGTGGAAAAGCCGCTTTCCCACCTGCTGCAAGCCGGGCTGTTGAAGCAGGAACTGCACGTTCCGTCAACGCTGGGGAACCCGCTCCCCTACGTGATCGAACAAGTAGCTGCGCTGCCGCCGTCCGATCAACGGCAGATGTGGATGGAGCGCTTGCGCGGTTGGGAGGCATGGCTTGCGCGCATGTCGGCCGAGCAGGATTTGCAGGCCCGCATCGAGCTGATCAGCGAAGGCGAAGCGCGATTCACCGAGCAGACCGGAGAATCGGCCCGCCGGGGCAGCGGCAGTCTCTATGCCGACCGCTACATCTTCTACGAGGAAACAAAAGGGCACATCGAGCGGTTTGTCATGGGCAGGCAGTTCCATGAAAAGCTGTGCAAAGACCTTCGCGGGGCGCTGGAATTGAGCGCGTACTACGGCTACGAACTATGGCTGCATGCGCAAAGGCTCGGCAAAGAGGTGTTTGACTCCATCTCCAACGGTGGCGCTCCCGTTCCGTATTACACCTTTGTGAACGCGCTGCGGGACAGGTATCCAGATTCGTTGGAACCGTCCAAACCACAAGTCGTCGGGCAAATCGAAGAACTGGTCCGCAGCAAAGCGGTTGACAGCCCGCATTGTGTCGAGCTTTCCAGCGCTGCACTGCCGATTCGCGAAGTCACGATGCCTATGTACAGCTTGCCGGACCTGTTTATCGCCAGCGAAAGCATCGATGCGATGGCGAAGGGGGATTTTCAGGTGGTGCTGGGCAAGCTGCACAGCCACCTGCTCGTGCCAAACTGGATGACCATCTTCTACCCGAACCGGGAAGCACTGCGGGAAGACCTGTGCCGTGAGCTGAATAAAACGGCTGAGTTCCGTCAGCTCGTCGCGCCGGAAGTCGTCCGCCGCAACAAAGGCTTTTACGATTTTCCGGGCCGTGCGATGCAGTTTGCAGAGCTGTCCTTGAAAAAGGGCGACGACGTCATCCCGATGTACGATCTGGAGGTCGTATTGAAGGAAGACGGCACACTCGGGCTGCAAAACGTGAAGAGTGGCGAAGAGATCCGCCTGTACATTCAACTGGCTGATCAGGTAACGTATCTGCCCTTCATGCTGTTTGCCCTGCCGGCTTTGACACACATGCCGATTTCGCTCGGCGACCATACCCCGCGCATCGTCATCGACGGAGCAGTCTACCAGCGGGAACGCTGGGAATGCGGGGCACAGGCGGTCGCGGAACTGCTCGACAAAGACGATGCAGCTGCGTTCCTCAACGTATTCCGCTTTAAAGAAAAGCAGGGCATGCCGGACGTGGTCTACATTCGCGGTTTGTCGGAGCGCAAGCCCTATGTGGTGGATTTTCGCAACTTCTTCTGCGTTGAGATGCTGCGCTCGATCGTGCAAAACAATGAGCGGCTCTTGATCGAAGAAATGCTGCCGACGCCGGGTCAGTTGTGGCTGACCAGTGAAGCGGGCCGATATTCCTGCGAATTTCGCATGAACGTGTGGAAGACCAGAACCGAGAACAAAGGAGGCGGACTATGGTAGCCGTTCCTGAAACGTCTGTGAAAGTTGATTGGAACCGCTCGCTGATCGATCAGCTTCAATCCGTGCGAGAGGCGGCAGTGCTCTTGATCGGAGAAGAGCGGCTGGGCGGTGCCATGCTCATGGCACAGGCAGCAGAAGACGTGCACCAGGCAGGTCATCTCGCCGTGTCGATCGACGTAACCGGGCGCATGTCCCACTCTTTTTACGGGCTAAAAGCGATGCTCATGGCGCTGGAACCCGTTCTTCGGCAGGAGGCTGCCGACTTGCTCAAGGCACATGCGGCCGAGTGGACCAGTCTGTTCCCCCATGCCAGGGACGACGAGCTGTTTGCGAACACCGTCAGGATTGAAGAGATCGCCCTTTCGGCTTCCGAACGGCGTCTCTCGCGGGAAAATGAGCAGGTGTTTCGCCTGATTACAGGCTCCGTAAGCCTCCTTCTACAAGCGATGGAACGCTGCCCTTCATTGGCGGGCAAAACGCTCTGGCTGTTTATTAACCGCCTGGATGAGGCTGACCGGCTCTCCGCTCATGCCTTCCACAATCTGCTGCTGCGCCGCCATCCGCACATCCGCGTCGTCGCCACGATGCGCAGCGTTCCGCGGCCAGCGCCGAAAGCGCAGGAAAGCAATCCGCTCCAGGTATTGTTCGATGTTCGCCGGATTCGCGCGCAGTTCTTGTCTGATCTGGTGGGCGATGTGCAGCCGCGTGTCATGGAGCTGCAGGCGTGGACGGAAGACCAGGTGCGCGCGTTCGTGGAAGCGAAGCGCCCCGATCTTGTGGAACGGGTCCCGCAGATGTACAGGCAAAGCGGCGGCATGCCGATGCTGGTGCAGGCACTGCTAGCCGGCGCCGGAGAAGGGCTGGGCACATTCGAATGGACAGCGGAGGAGCAGGCGTTTTTGCGGCTCTATCGCGCCGTGCATGCCAACGAGCACGTATGGACCGCGGCCGGTATTCAGGCGATGACGCGGGACCGACTGCTTCTGGCGGAGCAGCTCGACGCGCCGGAAGCGCCCGGTGAAGAGGAAGTGCAGGCTGCTCACCGCTTGTTGTACGAAAAACTGATAGCGCGTGGATGCCCGCCATACTGGACGGCGGAGGAGTACTACAGCCACCTGGCCTATCACGCTTTAATGGCAGGCCTGACAGCGGATGGTTTCGCACATGTAGAGCAGGCGGTGTCGATTTCTGAACATTGGGGCAACTACGAAAACGTGCTTGCTCTCGTCAAGCTGGCCCTGCGCACGGAAGAATCATTCTCAGTGGAGCAGCGAGTCTACCTGTGGAAGCGCTGCGGGCTGATGCAGGCATACCTGGGGAACTACGACGAGGTGAACGCCGCATACGAACAGGCACTCCGGGTCGCGGATACCCCTACCATGCGCGCCCAGTTGTACGCCTATTTGACGTTGGTGGCCACGAAGCGACAGTTCAACGTGGAGCGCGCCGAAGTCCTGGCGCATCAAGGGTTGCGAGAGATCGACGGCCTGGAGGATGAGGCGACCATGATCGAGCGCGGCTGGCTGCACAACACGCTTGCGCTCACCCGTTTCATGCAAAAGCGGTACAAGGAAGCGTACGAACTGTGCAGGACGGCGTTTCAGTTTCTCAAGAGCCAAAGCAACTCAGAAGCGCTGCATTTGAAGATCAATCTGGTTTCCAATATGAGCGTGGTCGCTGAACAGATGGGCAATCTGGACATGGCCCTGAAGATTTGGCGCCGTTTTGAACAGTTCCTCCGCGGCAGCGGCAGCCGTCTCTTCGCCAAAATCTACTTCTATCGGGAAGCGGCTCTTCTCCTGTGCATGGGCGACGAGGAAGCGGCGTTGCAACAGCTCATCCGGGCGTACGAGGAGGCAGGCGCCATCTCGGATCATTTTCATATGGACGTGATCGCGCGCAACATCAGTTCCCTGTACCGGGAGCGGGGAATGGTGGACGCGTGCATTGACTGGCTTAGCAAGAGCGAACGACACGCGCTGGAAGTAGGCAGCTGCAACCGCGCAGAAGGAGCCAGAATTGCCGCTGCTGCCATCGCGTACGAAACGGGGCGCGGCGGGGAGCAATCGGTGGAAATCCTGAAGCAATTGGAGGCCACTTGTCGCATTGAACGGCGGCGCGACTTGTGCAGACAGCTTCTTCTCGAATGGGAGCAGGGCGGCCGCGATACAACGCAAGCAGTCATTCGTCAGGAGTTGCAGCGGCCGCGCACCAAACTGGGCATGCCGTTTTATCTGATTCATATACCATACGGCCACGTGATAAAAGAGTAGGGGGGACCCGCTGCATGTCAGAATGGAAATATATCTCAAAAATGGTAGTTCGTCGCACCGGTTTTCCCTTTGAATTGCTCTACCGAATCGCGTTTGATAAATCGGCTGCGCACATTGACAAGCAGCTGGAAACGGAGGAGCAGCTGCAACGGGAAATTGGCGTTCTCCTCAGTGAGAAGTTCACCGAACAGGTGAAAATATCCCAGGCAAAACAGGCCCGGCAAGAGCTGAAGCTCCTATCGAAGTATCGCCGAAAAGTGGCGAAGGGGCAGGTGTCGTTGCAGGACCTGGAACACGTGCGACTGTATTGGCCGAATACGCCGTTTTACGAGCAGTTTGCCAAGGTGGTCGCCCTGGCGGAAGAGGTCAGGAAGCTGCATCGAGAAGGAGAGGCAATTCTGGCCGAGGAGCTTGTGCACAAGCGCCGCGATCTGCAGAAACTGGTCGGAGACCCTTTCTTTGCGGAAGCAGTGTTTATCTCCAACCCGGACGTCTACGAAAACTCGTACCTGAAATACATCGCCCACGACGAATTTGAAAAGCGCACAACCCGGTTAAAAATGCTGGAAAAACGGTTCATCGCCTACCTGCAGCGATTCGCCGCAAAGAACGATACGGCGAGCTTCTTTGGCCCGATGAACTACGCCCGCTTCGACCTGGAGCAAACAGAACCGGTCAAGCTGGACATGGTCAGTGGGAAATTCACCAAGCGTGCTGTCTTCTATTCATTCTGGATGACCAACGTTCTGGCCGATGCAATCTCCAAAGAGCCTTCAATCCGTCCCTATCTGGCTCCGCGCCTGCACCCGCTGTGCACCCTGACCGAAGACGGCGTCGAGTACCTGTTTATCGACGGCCGGCGCAAACTGCCCGCTCATCTCCTGCGGCTGCTGCGCGATGTGGACGGCACGACCACGGTAAGGGAGCTGGCAAACCGCTACGACATGCCGGTTGAGGAGCTGATTCAACAGATTGAGCTGTTGGTCAAACAGCGCATGATCTTGTTCGGCATTGAAATCCCGTCTACCATCTTTGGACCGTTTGACTATCTGCACGAGTTCGTTCGTGCCCTGCCGGATCATGTGGAAGCCAAAGCCAAATGGGCAGCCGAACTGGATCAATTCGAACAGCTCCGGGCCGCATTTGAAGGCGGTACGTTTGAACAGCGCGTGGCAATCAGCAAGCGCATGGAGGAACGGTTCGTGGAACTGACCCGGCATGCAACGCGGAGGCTTGCTGGCAAGACGTACGCGGACCGCACGCTTTATTACGAAGAGTGCAAGGGCACCATCCGGAACCTGTCGTTCAACAAGGCGTTTCTTGACGATTTTCATTCGCGGATTGAACCGATCCTCGAGCTTATCGCTTCCTACGGGGAGATGATGCGCGGGTACTATCAGCGGATCGGCAAACAGGTGTTCCGGGAGATCGCACAAGGACAGAGCGAAATTCCGTATGCCCACTTCATTCGCCGCGTCCAGGAGATGGAAGAGCAGGGGAAGATCAACTACGATGACGAGATCTTTAACGAGTTCCATCGGAAGCTTTACGCCGTGGTGAAAGCCAATCAGGAAGGAAACATCGTCCGCCTGACGCAAGAGGACCTCGCGGAACTGATCGCGCACGATGCCGGCGGTTCCCTGCACACGTCGCCGGACCTGATGTTTGCCGCCCGGGATGTGGAGGCGCTCGCCCGCGGTGATTACCAGATCGTGCTGGGTGAGGTGCACCAGTTTGTGTCCATGTGGGGGTCGCAATTCCTGTTTGATTCAGATCGCGAAGCGGTGGAACAGGAGATCGAGCAGGTGATCCAGGAACTGCCTGCGTATCAGAAGCTGTCCACCATTTTGAACACACGCCGGCACAAAGGGCTGCTCTACGAAGCGTTCCCGGGCACGTTGATTCAATTCCTCGGCAAGCCGTCCGATCGTGCCAAACACGTCGTTCCGCTTCGTGATCTGGTGGTGCGCATCGAGCAAGACGAATTGGTGCTCGCCGACCGACATTCCAACAGAACCTTCACGATCTACAACAGCGGCGACGACAACCTGCACTTGTGGGCGTTTGCTGTACCGCGCGTGGCAAGCATCCCGATTGATTTTGGGCAGCATACGCCGCGCATTGAAATCAACGGCGTTGTCTACCAACGGGAACGTTGGGTGCTGCCGTCGAGGGAGTTTATCGGCACGGACCCTGACACAAGCGACTACGACCTGTTCCTCGCGATGCGCCGTGCGAAGCGCCGCCATCAATTGCCGCGCTGGGTGTTCGTGCGTGTGGAGAATGAGAAAAAGCCGTATTACTTCGATTTCGACAGTTTCTTCCTGATCGAACTGCTCCACGGCCACTTGAAGACCAACGACCAGGTGACCATGACAGAGATGTATCCTGGTCCAGAGCATCTCTGGATGCGCGACGAGGACGGCAGCTATTGCATCGAACTGCGCGGCACCGCATTTCGTCCGCCGCTGCCCGGCTCCAGGGAGTATGAATCGACTCGGGAAGAATTGGGGATGAACATATGAACCAGACGGCACTGGCTGCGTCTGTGTGGACGTGGTTTCCGCATTTCGTCCTGCGCAGTACCGGCTTTCCGTTTGAATGGATCGGACGAATGAGGATGGAGGAGACCCAACAGGTGCTGGAGGCTGTGTTCGCGTGGGAAGAAAAACGCCACCGCCTGGTGGAGCAGTGGGAGCGGGACGTGCTGCCGCTCCTTACCGACAAGGCGATTCGCTGGGAGAAACCTCAGCAGAAAGTGCTGGCCAGCGTGTACAGGAAAGTAAAAAAAGCGTGTGCGTTCAACGAAAATGAACGGGCCGGGATTCAAGCGATCGGCCGCTCCGAGCTGAGCGAATGGGCGCACCAATGGCAAGAAACGTTTCAACAGGAGGAGCAGCTCTACCGTCAGGCGGAACAGGTATTTGCCGGCGAATGGGAGCGGGTACGGGAGGAACTGCACACCTGCATTGCGCATCCCCGCTTCCGGGAGGCGGTGTTTCTCTCCAACCCATCCTTCTATGAACGCGGCTTCGCCTATTTTGACCAACACCGTGCCGACCAGACCCGTGACTCGCGCTGGCGGCAGTTGGAGCGTCAATTTTTCACCTATTTGCAGCGGTTTACAGCAAAAAACGAAACGGCCAGCTTCTTTGGCCCTGTCAACTACGGCCGGATCGCGGAAGGGGAGGGTACCGGGACCAACGGCTTGATCACGGCGCAATGGCCCGACACATTTGCGCTGGAAAAGCGGGTCGCGTTCTACGCCTTTTGGGTCTTGCAGGAACTGGCCGCACTGGTTGCGGCCGATCCGGCGTTGGCCGATGTCGTTCCCCTGATGTTTCGGGGAAGCTCCAAGCAGGTGCAGCTTGAACACTTCTCGGAAGGAATGAGCGTGCGGGAATGGGCGAAAGCGACAGGAGCGGCAGTTGAGCAAACCCGTCAGGAGGTTGATCGCTTGATCGCCAACAGCACGCTGCAGCGCATTTTCCCCATTCCGTCTTCCGTGATACACGGACTGGCCGATCTGATCGAACGGATTGGGAGGCTGCAGGCGGAAACGGAAGCGGAGCGCGGCGCAAAAGAACGCTGGCTGTCGGTGCTGAGACAGCTTCAGCGCCTGCAGCATCAATTCGAACAGGGGGACCTGCAAGAACGCATCGCCATCCTGGAGCGGGTGGAGACCATGGTTTCCGACTTGACCCGCCTGGCACCGCGCCGCGGTGAAGGGGAGTTGTTTCGGGACCGCACGGTGCTTTACGAAGACACTCGCGGCAATCTTACCATCTGCCTCGACCGGCGGATGGTTGACCACCTGCTCACGGATTTGTACGGCCCGCTGAAGATCGCCACCGTCTACACGACACTCCGCAAAGAGCGGTACATGAAGATTGCCATGCAGATCTACCGCAGGATGTTTGGCAATCGGCAAGCGGTGCGCTTTGACCAATTTGTCGTCGCATGCCACAAGCTGCTGCCGGATCTGGCGGACGGCGCGCGGGAGCATGGGGACGCCGATGATCCGCTGGAGGAATTCCTCCGGATCTTTCACCAGTCATGCGACGCCTATCTGGAGGGGCACTCCCCCACGCTGATCTCACCGGAGTTCGCGGCGTTCTTGCACAAGATGAAAGACGACGACCTGTACCTCACGTCCCCCGACCTGCTCGTGATGTTTGATTCGGGCGCAAAAGGAGGGGCGACTGCACCCACATTCGTGCTGGGCGAACTTCATCACGGTATCACGATGGAAGGGTGGATGCTCTCTTTCCATTCTGACGCGGACCGTGTGCGGGAGGAGATTCGGCAGGAAATTGTACGTCATCTCGCAATCGTACAGGAACGGTCGAAACGGAAGATCCTGCCGGCCAACCTGATTTTCAACCGAAAGATGAAAACGGCGCCGCAAGAGTATCCGGGTGTGATGGTGGAAGTGTCGGGATATGCCTCCACGCGCAGACCGGATGCGACGTTTGGTCTGAAAGATCTGGTCGTACGAGTGGACGGGGACGAACTTGTCCTCACGTTGCGCGGAGATGATCGAGCCATTCGTTTTTATCCGCCGGCCTTCGGGTTCACAGATCAGGCGTATGTTCCCTTTGCCCTGTTTTCCTTCCCGATCGTCCAGATGCCGACCTATCGCCGTGAGGGATTCACGCCAAGGATTGAAACGGGGCACCTGGTCGTGCAGCGGGCGCAGTGGACGCTTTCGACGGAAGACCTGCAGACGGTAATCCGGGCAAAAGAGCCGTTTTCCGCCTACGTCGCCGTGCAAAAGGTCAGACGCCAATATTCGCTGCCCCGCCATGTGTTTCTCCGCGTGCCCTCCGAACAGAAACCGGTCTACCTCGATCTGGAAAATCCGTACGCGGTGGAATTGCTGCAGCATCTCGCGGGCAAAAACGAGACGGTCACATTCAGCGAGATGCTGCCGGCCCCCGACCAGTTGTGGCTGCGCGATCGGCACGGCACCTACTGTTCGGAACTGCGCACACTGCTGATGAGGAGTTGAATCGATGAGCGGAGAGTGGAAACTGGCCAATGATTTTATCCTGCGGAGTACCGGGTTCGCCTTTTCTGACATCGAGCGTCTTCGGTTTTCGAGAACAGTGCAGGCCATTGAGGACTTGTTTGAAAAGGAAGAACAGTTGAATCGCGTGCTCAGTTCCTTCCGGGAACACGGCAGTGACTGGCTGAGGGACCGGGATGTCGCACTGCGCTGGAAGAGGCTGAAAAAATCAATCGGCAAAATGCAGGCGATTACCGCAGAGGAGTTGGAATGGATCAGGCAGCACGGCGGACCTGCGGAGACGGCGGCAGACTGGAACCAAAAGCTGGACGCCCTTCACGCTGCCAAGGCGGCCGCTGTCCGTGTGTTTGAAGCAGAACTGCAGGAAAAGCGGCGCGAATTGCGCGCCCTCGTCTCCAACCCGCGTTTTCAGGAGGCGGTCTTCCTCTCCAGTCCCCATATGTACAGAAAAGGGCTGCTGGCCTACCTGCATGCATCGGGTGAAGAACGGAACGCGGAGACCAAACGTTTGGAGCGGCAGCTTGTCGCCTATCTCCAGCGCATGGTCGGCAAAAATGAAACGACCAGTTTCTTTGGACCGATCAACTACGGCTGCTTTGCAGACGACTGCGCCCCGCACGATCCGGACGTCTCCCTAAAGCGGCCCGATATCCGCTACAACTGGACGCCTGCCCTGCAGCACAGGGAGACATTCATGGCCTATTGGGCTGTCCAAACACTTGCGGAGACGTTTTCCCGCCTGCCAAGTGTGTTTACCCGGCTGAGACCTGTACGCAGCTTTCTCTATCGCCTGCGAGACGATGGAACGATTCAAAACGCGCTGACACAAAAACGATCCAAGCTCCCTTCTGCTGACTACGAGCTGCTGCATCTGGCCGACGGCACGCGGACGGTGGAGCAAATGATGCGGGAAGTGGAGATGTCAGAAGAACAGCTCAGGGAAAGGCTCTTCGGTTTGGAGCAGCAGAAGCTGATCAACCTGGCATGGGAAGTGCCAATCACCGCCACCCGCACGCTCGAATGGCTGATGCACGAGATGCAGTGCGTGCAGACGGATGATCCGGAAGTGGATACGTGGCGCCAATCGGTGCGGCGGCTGCTGGAGCTAAAAAACAAGTATTCGGACGGGGACGTCGCTGCAAAAGAGCAGATGCTGGGAGAGGCAAACAGAATCTTCCAGGAACTGACCGGGCAGGCAACTGAACGCAGTGGCGGTCGCATGTACGCGGACCGTACGCTGTTTTACGAAGAGTGCCGGGGGCAGCTCGCCCATCTGCGGATGAGCGTCGAAACCCGCCGCCAGTGGGAACAGCGTTTGCGCCCCGTGTTGCAGATTGCGGCCAAGCACGCTGTGGAACTGAAACAGCTTCATCGGACGTTCGCGCTAAAGGTATTTCGGGAACTGTACGGCGAGACCGACCGTATGATTCCGTTTATCCGCTTCCTGACCGATGCGATGCGGCATGAAAAATGGGAGCAGTGGACGCGGGAGTTCGCCGCGTTGCAAAGCTCGTTTGCCGAGAAGTTCGGTGAACGGGTCCGCCAGCTTGCCGAACAAAGCGGTGAGCGCGTCGTGGTGCTTGACCCCGACGAGATCGCTGCGCTGGTGGGGGAGGAGGCCCCCGACGTCGAGGACCCGTTGTTCTGCTCCCCGGACTTGATGGTGATACCAGGGGGGGAAGCCGTCGCCGACCAGCTTATTCTCGGGGAAATTCACGATACCGTGCTGCTGTGGGGATGGGCGTTGTCCTTTCACCCGGAGGAGGAGCAGGTCCGTGAGCGGATGTGGCAGGAACTGGCCGCGATCGTCAGACGGCCGATGGCAAACATGCTCGGCTCCAAGCGTTTGAAGATCATCCCGTTTGAGTTTCCGGGGTACACCATTCAGATGAGAGCGCGGTCTGTCAGCGACCGCCACGACAAAAAGGGAATTGCGGAACTGTACGTCAGTCCGGATGGAGAATTGCAGCTCATACTGGCGGAGGAACAGGAAGCGATCCGCCTGTACAACGGCGAACTGCACTCCATGGCGCACGAGTGGTTTGCGATCCCGAGAGTCGTTCCCTTTCGGGTGGACCTGGGTGACTGGACGCCGCGCATCGTGTTGGGTGACGTGGTGTACCAGCGCGAACGATGGAAGGTGACCCGCGACGACCGCTGGCGGAAAACCTATGCCGGCACCTCGTTCGAGCTGTTTTACGACATGTTGAAACTGCGCAGGGAATTGAAGATGCCGGAGTATGTGTACGTCAGAGTAAGCACGGAGCCGAAACCGTTCCTGATCGATTTTCACAACTACTTCCTCCTGGAGATGTGGGAGTCCTTTATGCGGGAGGATCAGGTGGCGATCGTCACCGAAATGCTGCCGGGTCCTGAACATCTCTGGCTGCGGGATACGGAGGGGAACCGCTACTGCGCCGAATTTCGGACGTCCGTCTTCTATCATGCCGATGCGGTGGGGGATCAGGAATGAGCAAGTGGCGGATTATGCCGTACGTAATCGTTCGGCGGGCCGGGTTTCCAATCAACTGGCTGGAAAGTCTGCGCTTTACCGAAACGCTTGCGTGCGTAAAAAACGTGCTGGAGATCGAAAAACGGCTGGATGAACAAAGGCTTGCGATCGTGCGTTTGATTGAACACCTGGTAGTGCGCGAAAAAAACGGTCAGGACCGGCGGCACCTCCTCTCGACGATGTCCAAGATCCGCAAAGGGCTTGCAAAGCGGAAAACCTTGCAATGCCCCGCCATCCCGGTGGAAGAAGAGGGGTACGATCAGCTCGGACGCGACGTAGCAGCCTGGAATGATCTGCTGCAGCAGGCAGCCGAGCAGCAGCGGGCCGGCCGGGAGTGCGCGGAGTCGGAAATGAAAGAAAAGCGCGCCCGATTGCGTCAGTTGCTGCATTCGCCCCGCTTGCGGGAAGCGTTGTGGTCGATGAATCCGCGTTTTGACGAGGCTGTGACGCGCTACCTGGAAAATCCGCGCGGGGAACGCACCTCGGACGACAAGCGATTTGAACGCAGATTGATCACGTATCTGCAGCGGTTGTGCGCGAAAAACGAAACGAACAGCTTTTTTGGTCCGATCGATTACGCCAAGCCCAATCCCGAACAGCAGGCGCCTGTCGTGTACGAATGGGCTGTGCCGTTTGTCAGGGAGCGGCGCGTGTTTTGCAGTTATTGGGCGGCGGAAACGCTTCTCGAGAAGATTTGCTCAGAACCGGGAGCCACCCCCTTTTTACGGCCGCGGCGTCACACGCTGTACAGCCGCGTGAACGATCACGTGCTCCGTTCAGGCTTGAGCGGACGAGAGACCACCCTGTCCGCACTCGCCGCTGCCGTCTACGACCTGGCGGACGGCACGCTCTCGTTTCGCGAGATGGCCGAACGGCTCCGGCAGCCGCTTGACGCGGTTTTGGCGGAGGGGAAACTTCTCGCACAGCAACAAGCGATCATTCTGCACCCGCTCCTGCCCGGGGATGAAGCAGACCCGATCGCCTGGATACTGACGTGGCTGAAGGAACAACCGCAGTCGTTTCCGCAGCGGGATGGCTGGATTGCCAACCTGCTCCGCCTGCAAGAGGAGATCAGGACGCTGGAAGAGACCGGGTGGCCGGAACGAAAGGAGCGGCTGCGCGAGTTGGAGCGGATGTTCGCCCGGTTGACAGCGCGGGATGCGACCCGCGAAGCGGGGGAGATGTACGCGGACCGCAGCATCGTGTTTGAAGATGCGCACGGCCCGCTAGCCATCGAGATCGGCGGAACGCTTTGGGCGCAGCTCGAAGAAAGTCTGCAGCCGATACTGGAGGCAGCGCGTGCCGATGCGATCCAGACATCCCGGCAAGAGCGGCAGGACGCCGCCCGCCTGTTGGATGAATGGTCCAACGGCCGAGGAACGATGCCTTACCTGCGCTTTCTCCACCATCGCTCCCGGATCGCTGGCGAACAACATTTGCCCGAACCGGCGCTCTCCAGCTTCCAGCGGGCGGCAGCGCAGCGGTTTGAGGAAGGCGATCCTTCCACGCCGATCTGCCTGCAGGCTGCCGATCTGGACGCGGAAGGGACGGGGCAGACGGTGGGAGAGGCGGAAGACGACCTGGATTCGTACTTTCTCTCCGTCGATTTGATGTTCATTCCTACAGACGGTGATGACGTACAGATCGTGGTGGGTGAAGCACATCCGCAATTTTTGACGGCGGTGTTCCCGTCCGCCTGCTTCCACCCGGAACGGGAGCGAATGATGGAAGAGATCGACGCGTGGGCCAAACGACAGCGCGCGTATCCGCATATGGCCCAGATCGCCTACCACCGCAAGACAAAAATTTTCCCCTATCGGCTGCCCGGCAAGGTGATTGAATTGCTGCCGCGCCTGCCGGAGATCGACGACCATGTAATCCCGGCCGGTGAATTGCACGTGTCCAATCGGGAGGGGCAGGTGTACCTGCACGATCAGACGGGCAAGGAGTGGCGCTTGTATCCGCCGCTGCACGCGGAGCCGCTGGACCCGGTCGCCCTGTTTTCGCATCCTCGCCTGGGAATTGGAACAGTGAAGACAGGGAATCGCACACCGCGCATCGTCATGGGGCGTGTACTGCTGCAGCGGGCACGCTGGGAATTGGATGCTGACGCCTGGCGGGTGGAACAAGGAAGCGATCACCCCTTCGATTTGATGCTGCACGTGTATCGCCTCAAGGAGCAGGAAGGCATGCCGGATTGGGTGTTCGTGCGTGTGGAAGGGGAGCGAAAACCATTCTGCATCGATTTCGCGAACGTTTTCCTTTTGGAAATGCTGCAGGGACTGTTGAAGCAATCGCGGACAGCTGTCTTCAGCGAGATGCTGCCCGCACCGAACGACCTGTGGCTGGACGACGGCGGAGAGCGCTATTGCTGCGAATTTCGCACAATGTGCCTCCGCGCATATAGAAAGGGTGAGCCGGATGAAGGTGAAAAGCCAAACGTCGAGATTGAAAGCGCAGCGGGAAATGGATGCACCAACCTTGTGGCAAACGCTCAAGCGGCGTTTGCAGGAGCGAGGCCATGACAGCATGTTCTGGCTGCTGGATGTGGAGCATGGCATCGCGGCGGTGAGGGAAAACCTGGCAGACATGGATGTAAAGATTTTCGTCGTGGATGGAACGGAGTCCGATACGCTGGGGTTCAGTTCCCTGATGCCGCTGATTCGGGAAGCCCTTGGCGTGCTGATGGATGACAAGCGGGAAGAGGCATGGCTGAAAAGCGTCGCATCTGAAGTGCTGTACCTGATGCCGGAATTGCGAAGCGACGAGAAGTTTCGCTCCACACCTGCCCTGGATGCCATCGCTGTGGCTCCGTCGCGCCGCCGACTGCACAAGGAGTCGGAGCAGATGTTCCGCGTCACCCAGATGGTCGTAACGCTTCTGGTGAAATATGCGAGACGTCAGGAGCGGAGCATTTTGTTTCACTTTGAGCATCTGGAGCGGATGGATGAACACACGTTGACGTGCATAGCCCGTCTGGCACAATGCCTCTTCTCCCTCCCGGCTGCCATCACCGCTACAGTGCACGAGGAGGGCGTGCCGGATGTGCTGGCGGCTTCCGGCGCAGGAACAGGACACGTAGCGTTTTTCCCCGTGGCGAAGATCCGCATCGACCTCTTGAACCGGATCGCCGAAAAGACAGGAGCAATCCTCTGCTCGCTAAAGGGCAAAGCGTACCAGGCCCCGGCAAGAGAGAGACAACCGGCGGGCGAGGCGGCTGCGGCGGCAAATGCGGAGCGTGAGAAAACCCGTGCCTTCCGCGAGGCGCTGCGGCGCGGCGATGTGCAGGCGATCGAAACAGCGGTTCTGGAATTGTTGGAAGTTTCCGTATTTACAAAAAATCACGACCACTCCCTGCGGGCGATCGCGCAGGTGTGGCCGATGCTTCCCAGGTTTTCAACAAAAAACCGGGTGGAAGTCATTCATCTGCTCGGCATCCTCTACGCCTATATGGGAGACTTCCCGACAGCGATTGACGTGTTCACATACGGGGGGCAGTTCGTATCGGACCCTGTACAGGCGGCGGAAAACAAATTTTTCCTGGCGTTGTTGTACACGAAACGGCTGAACGACTCCGTCACGGGACGCGACTACATCGCACAGGCTCTGGAGTGCCTCGCCGGCGTGCAGGGAGAACTGGCGGACATTGAGCGGACCTGGTTGAACAACCTGTGCGCCTTGACGTACGTGAACGAGAAAAACAGAAGCGCTGCCTACGAGTGCTGCCTCAAAGCGCTTGACTACATCAAACACGGACACCGCTCGAGCGACGCGATCCACATTAAAATCAACCTGATCTCCAACATCACCGTTCTGCACGAATACGGAAAAGAACTGGATAAGGCGATCGCCAAATGGATGTTCTTTGAAAAGTTTCTCAAAGCGTCCGGACCGGTGTTTGCCAAGCACTACTATTACCGCAAAGGCGGTCTGCAGTACAAGAACCGGCAGGTAGCGGAAGCGATCACATCGCTTACGGCCAGCTATCGGCTTGCCTGCGATCTGCATTCGCTCTTTTACCAGGACGTGATCGCGCGAGGACTGGCCGGCGTGTATTTCTGGGAAGGACAGTACGAAGAAGCCGCCCATTGGTATCAACTGGCGATCGACGCCAAGAAGAAACTGCTGCAGGAAGACAATCTCCCCAAAGTGGCGCTTGGCCGTGCGCTGAGCCTGCGAAAACAGGGACGAACCCTCGAGGCCGAACAAGTGCTCCGCGAAGCGCTGGACCTGCAGCCGACAGGGGACGCGGCGGAAAAAGCGAAAAAGGCGCTGTCCCGCTGGAACGACCTCTCCGCTGAGGAGCTGGAGGAGCTGATTTCGTACGCGATTGACAAACCGGACACCAAACTGAATCGACCGTTTGATCTCACCAATCTCTATTGATTTGCTCCTCCAATGAAAAGAAGACGAAAAGGGGGTGGTATCCCTTGGAACGCACATCTGACGTTATCGTAGTCGGTGCGGGGATTGTCGGCTCGGTACTTGCCTATCTGCTGGCACATAGCGGACGCAGCGTCCGGATGCTCGATCGCGGGCTGCCTGGCGGGGAGGCATCCGGCGCCAGGGCGGGGCTGCTGACCACTGTTGCAGAAGGCAGCGGGAAGGGACCGTATCTCGATCTGTCCGTACAAGGCCTTGCGGAGATGCGAACAATTATTCAACAACTGGAAGACGAAACGGGGATAGACTGCTGGCTGGAATGCCACCCGCTGTACCGGATCGCGACAAATGAGCAGGAACGGGACATGATGTTTGCCCTCTATCAGGAACGTCGCCAACTGGGAGTGCAGGAAGAATGGCTGGAACCAGAGCAGGTGCGGCGGGAACAGCCCCTGTTGTCCCCGCGCGTTACCGGAGCCATGCGCAGTCCACAGGAGTATCACGTCACGCCGGGGTTGTTATTGAAAGCCGTGCTGCAGGCTGCTCGCCAGCGCGGAGTGCTTGTGCAGGAAAACACGGCGGTCACTGCATTCTTGACGGAAGGGCAGCGCGTGATCGGGGTGGCTGCCGGAATGGAGCACTATTACGCGGAGCATGTGATTCTGGCGAACGGAGCGTGGTCACCGGAACTGCTAAAGCTGGTCGGCATTGATTTGCCGGTGACCCCTTTGCGGGGACAGATGCTGGTCGTTTCGCTTGCGGGATTCGCTCTGCCTTGTCTGATAAACACTGCACGCGGCTATCTGGTCCCGAAAAAGGACGGTCGCATCGTCGTCGGGGCGACGCAGGAACACGCCGGCTTTGCCAAGGAAATCACCGTTGCGGGCATCACGCACCTGCTGAAAGTGCTCTCCGCAGTTCCCGCCTTGGTGCAAGCCAGGATTCACGATACATTTGTCGGATTGCGCCCAATGTCCAGCGACGGAATGCCGCTGATCGGCCCCCTGCCCGGGTGGGAGGGACTGCATGTCGCGACGGGTCACGCCCAGCACGGTATCCTGCTCAGCGGAATTACCGGCAGGATGATGACTGCCTACCTGAACGGTGAAGACCCGGGCGAACTCTGGCGGCATTTCCAGGTCCAGCGAGTCTTGACATGTAAAGCGGAAACGGAGGTATGACCATGTTCTCCTTGCAGGTGATCGTTCCCCCTCAGGCCGATCCGTCGAGCGTCCCGTACCGCGCCTCCACGCTTGCCAGGCGCTTGCGGGCGCTGCATCACACTGTTCGGCTTGATGACGACAATCAGCATGCCTACGACTTTTTCCTTGATCCGAAAAGATTGACGGCCTGCCGGCTGGAAGCGGAGCGCACGCTGAACCAGATGGAGGAAGGCAGCAAGCTGTCAACACTTCAGGAAGAGTACCTGTATTACCGAACTGGCCGCGCGCTGCTGTACGGTGCCAATCTGCCCAAGCAGGTGGAACACGCCTGGTCTGTCCTGCAAAACCGGGGTTCCTCTGTCGCGCAGCGCGAGGAGGCAAAACGCATCGTGCAGCACGCCTTGGAAGTAGCGGGACTGTCCGCCTTTCCGTCGCTGGTTTCGCTCCATGACCTGAATCTGCCGTATTCCAGCGAATCGTCCGAGCAGTGCCGTCGAGCGGCGGTTGACGATGCGGTTAATCCGTACGTCCCCTTTTGGCGAGAGCGGGTCGGGCAGATCAAATCGGATCGTCCGGATGCGGTCATTCTCTGGATCGAAGTGGATCAGCAGGTGATCCCGTCGCTGACGCTGGCCCGCATGTTAAAGGAAGCAGCAGTCTCTGCCGAGATTGTGTTGGCCGGTCCTTTCGCCCAGTTCATCAGTCGAGCGCTCGGGGGAAGCAATCCGTGGAAGGAGTGGATCGACACCCTCGCATGCGGTCCGGGTCTGTTCTCCGGGATCACAGTGCAGGAGCAGCCATTGCTGGCAGAGGGTACTGACAGCCCGGACCTGTGGACGGTGGAAGGACTGCCGTTGGACCGTTATCTCGGCCAACCTCCCGTGGCGGTGCTCCCGCTTGTGGAGGACGACCCTTTCTTCGATGGAAAGGGGGATAAAGAAACAATTGCCGGCTTGTATCAGCGGATGCGCGCATTGTCGCAACGCAAACCAACGCTTCGCTTTTACCTCTCCACACCGCTTATCCCGGAATGGCTGTGCGAACTGGCGCGCTTGATGGAAGCGGACGGCTTCCGGCCTGCCTGGGGCAGTCTGGTCTCCTATGGCACCTGGCTGTCTGCGGAACAAGCGGCTCAACTGGCCGCGGCCGGCTGCGAGTTTTTGCACTTCGAGCTGAAAGGATTCCTCGGTTATCCCGATCAGCATACGGCCAAACAGCAGATGACCGATTCCTGGAGAAACGCTCGCGCAGCAGGTTGCAGCGTGCTTTTGTCGGTGGTGTTCGGCCATCCGCTGTCAGATCCGCGGGATTTTGAGGCGTTTGTCTCTTTCCTCAACGAGCACCAATTCGCGTACGATCGGCTGGTTCGCTTTCAACTGTTCCGGCTTACCCCGGGAAGTCGTTTTTGGAACGATCCGGCCGCTTACGGCATCGTCGAGATCGGGGAGGCAGAGCGGGAGCGTGATCTGAAACGCCACTTCCCGTTTGTGTCCAGGCATGGAGTGAACAGTGCGGACCTGTACCCGCTTGCAGCGGATTATATCGCCGGGTTGAAAAGACGTGCGGGTGACCTCCCGACGACCGCCCTGAAACTGGATGATTGGGCATTTCGGGGGGAAGGACGCAGTGCAGTTTCGCAGCAGGCGAACCAATTGCCGGACGAAGGCGGGGAAGCGGTCCTGCAGCTCTCCCCGGACGTGGAGGCCCGCCGCTTTTCTTATCCGTTTGGCACGCTTGAGCAGCGTTGGCGGACATTTCTGATCGGGCAAACTCCCTGGCCGGAAGCAGAGCCGCTTCAACAATCACTTACGTATGTCGTCTATCGAAACGACCGGGGGAAGATGTCGGTGGTAAACAGCGCGGTGTTCAACGTGATCGAGTTGTGCAGACAGCCGGTCAAAGAGGCCGAGCTTCTGGCGAAATTCCCCGCCCGACAGGCGGAGTCACTACGCAGTCTGCTTCGCAAATGGAAAAAAGAAGGGATGGTGCGGGTCTATGCCGAATCCGCAGCCGCTCTCTCCGATTGAGAGCAGCAAATCGTCCGGTTTGCTGGTGCAGGATGGTTCCCGCTTTCGGATCAAGTTTTACCTGCTCTGGGCCTGGTGGCATTTCTGCCTGCTCGTTGTCCCGCGCAGTTCCTCGGCCCGTTTCCATCTCGGCAACGCGTATGCTGCGCAAGGCATGGAGGAGCAGGCGATCAAAAACTGGAAGCGGTGTGTAGAACAGGAACCCGGACATGCAAAGGCATGGCACAATCTCGCTGCGCTGTACATGCAAAAAGAGCGGTGGAGTGAAGCGATGCAGGCATTTGCGCAGCTGCGGCGGCTGCATCCCGCGCAGGCGGAACACGCGTTTCACTATGGGCGATGCCTGGAAGAAGCGGGTCAGGTGTCAGAAGCGCTGCAGGCGTACGAGCAAGCACTGGAACAGGCTCCGGAGCAGATCGAGTGGCGCTATGCGGTGGCCAAAAGCCTGCTTCGCCACAAGCGTCTGAAGGAAGCGGCCGAACACCTGCGGCACATCGTCGCGGTGCGCGAAGATCACGTCGGCGCGTATGAACATCTGGGAAAAATCTATCTGGCTCTGAAAAAGTATGAAGCTGCTGAGCGCATGTTCCAGAAGGCGCTCGCCCATGCCGAACATCCCGACCCGCTGTATTACGTGCTGGGGATGGTGGCGGAGCGGCGCGGACAGGTGGAGGAAGGCCGCGCGTATTATGAGCGCATCACGGCACCCAACCTCGTCACTGAAGCAAAAAAACGCCTCGAAGCGATCCGGCAAGAGCAGGCCAAGGCACAGACAGAGCAGATGCAGGGATGACTTCTGTTCGCCGTCGTCAGCGTGGAGAATGCCAAAAAGGGGTGATTGAGTGGCTGGTCAGTGGTCGTTCTTGTCAGCGTTTATTGTCAGAAGCACGGGTTTTCCCCAGCATCTTATGGATCCGCTTGAGTTTTCCGCCACTGTGGAGCAAATGCAGGCGATTTTACGCGCTGAGGCAGAGCTCAAGCGGGAACAGGAACATTTTTTGCAGCAGTTTCCCGCGTGGGTGAAAACGTTGGAGGAAACGCATCCGAAAGGTGATCCGGTTTTCAAGCGGTTGTACAAATGGCGAAAAGCAGTCGAAAAGGGAAGCGCACTGCCTTTGGAAAACCCGCTGCCTGACGTACTGCCGCTCGTTGAATGGCGCAATCGCTACGAAGCAATCCGTGAGCGCAAAATGCGTCTGACGACCGAGTTGGCAGCGATTTTTGAGCGCGAGTGGCCCCAGTGCATGGAGGCGTTCAAACGCGTGATTTCCCTGCCGCGCGTGCAGGAAGCGGTCGCACACTCCAGTGCGCAGGTCTGGCGGTCGCTGCAGCGCTTTCTAGCCGCCGATGCGAAAAAGTTGAAATCGTCCGGCAAGCGCTATGACAGCCGCACATTGATTCGCTACCTGCAGCGCTTTTTGTTCAAAAATGACACGACGAGCTTTTTTGGTCCGCTCAACTACGGCTCGTTTCGAGACAGTGAACAGCTGCTTACGGTGGAGCGAAGCGGTCCGATTCCGAGACGCCGCCGCAGCTTTTTGACCTATTGGGCGGTGGAGGCACTGGCAGAGCAGGTGAGCCGCCGCAAGGAATGGCGCGAGTACATGCCGATCGCTGTGCACGATGCGTTTTATCTGGTGGAAACAGGGCTGGTTCACGCCCAGACGCAAAAACGGATCCCTCTGCCGTCCGAAGTCGTGCGGGTGCTGCACCGGGCGGATGGTCAAACTCCGGCGCGGGATTTGTTGGCAGGATGCACAGAGACGACGAGGAGTACTTTGGAAAAACTGCGGGACAAAGGAATCATCCTGTGGGAATTCCGTGTTCCGCAAGCGTGCCATGAGGTGCTGGAAGAACTGCTCGCCTTTGTGGACGCTCTCCCGGCCGATGAGGCACAGCGGCAGTGGAGCGCTGATTTGCGGCAGTTCGCTGCGTGGCAAACGGCCTACAGCGCTGCCGACGCGCAAGGCAAAACGGAGATTCTGGAACAGGCGTCCGCACTGTTTGAACGGCTGACCGGACGCGATTCCACCCAACTGCATGGCGAGACGTATGCGGATCGTTCGCTGTTTTGTGAGGAGACGCTGGGCGATGTGCAGGAATTCTTGATTAGCCTGGACATGAAGGAGGACTTGGAGCAAAGGATCAGCCCGCTGCTCGATTGGGGCGCGGCGGTGGCGATGAAAAAGCGGGAGCATGCTCAGCGTCAGGCCAGGCAGATTGTTGCGGCGATGAGGGAAGAGTGGGGCCAGGAGAAACTGCCGTTTCTCGCCGTATTGTCGGAATTGACCAGCCGGATGAGCAGCGAAGGGTTCCATCCTGACTTTTCCGACATCGTAGAGCGGTTGAATGCGAGCGGGAAGCGGGACCAGCGGGTCGTCGAGCTGCCGGACGAGTGGCTCCGCGAACAATCAGCCGGTCACGCTTTCGATCAGCGGCTGTGCGTCTGCTCCCCGGACCTCATGCTGCAAGCGAGAAGCGTGGAACACGTCAATCGCGGCGAGTATCAATGGGTGATTGGCGAAGTACATTGCTGCACGCAGGGCATGAGCAACCTGCTCTATTTCCATCCACAGCGCGAAGCGCAGATCGCCGAGGTGAGGGAGGCATTAAAAGCCTTGCCGAACGGCGAATTTCTGGCAAACGTCGTATTGAAACAGCGGGCAGGCAAAAGCTTCTTTGTCGAAATGTTCGAGCAGACGTTGACGCTGCTTGGGCGTTCGCAGAAAGGAGGTGATGCCGTACGGACATTTTCTGAACTCTGGGTCGTGGAACAAGACGGAGAATTGGTGCTGGTGGATGCGGACGGCAAGCGGTTCATTCCGTACATGGGCGACCCGAATTCACCAGTCGCTTTTGTCTTTGCCGAGCCGAGCATCGAAATTCCCAAAATCAGGACGGAGGGGCACCTGCCCCGTCTGACGTATCGTGGCCTGGTGGTCCAGCGGGAGACATGGAACCTGCCGGCAGCCGACTGGTTGTCCGATTCCACGTTGCCGCATGAACGGTTTCTTCACGTGTGGCGGTTAAAAGAGCATTACGGCATGCCCGACGAGGTGTTCGTGCGTGTGAACAGTGAGTTGAAACCTTTTTATGTCAACTTCCGATCGTATTTTCTGGTCGACCTGCTCCTCACGCATCTGCGGGGAGAAACACGGGTGACGTTCAGTGAACGGCTGCCCGACCGCTCCTCGGAGTGGTTTTCCAACGACGAAGGAGCGTATTGCTGCGAACTTCGCACCAATATCGTAAGGCGTCAACCATCAAACCAATGAGGTGAGAACGATGTTGAAAAACCTGAGTGCGTGCGTCATCCTGCGTGTCCCGGCAGAAGAACCGTTTCTCCATGCGAGTTTGTCTTCGTTCCGTCCGCTGACGGAAGACCTGTACATTCTGGACATGGGGCAGCATGCGTTTGCAGAACGATTTGCGGAAGAATACGGTGCCCGCGTGGTCCGCGTTCACGATCAGCCGCACGAAGCGGCCATGTTGAACATCATGCTGAAGGAAGCCAACAAAGAGTGGCTGATTTGGATGGATGCGGACGAGTTTATCCTGGAAGGCCATGCGTTGATTGGCGAACTGGTGCAGGACGGGAAGACCAAAGCAGCGAGCGTCCGGGCGATTCACTTCGAGGACCCGGTCAGCACGTTTGATGAACCGCGAACTTACCGCCTGCTGAATCTGCAACCCGACTCCCGCTTTTTGGGAACGATCGATCCGCAGTTGGTCCTTCCGGAAGACCGGGGAGCGGTTGTGGACAGCGAAATCAAAATCGCCCACCGCGCCTACATGCAGGACGAGATCATCATCCAGAAAAACCATCAGCGCGTCAAAAATTTCAGCCGACACCTTGAGGAGCATCCGGATGACCGGTTTGCACGCAACAAACTCGGGTACTATCTGATGGCAATCCGCGAGTGGGGCAAAGCGCTCGAGCAGCAGAACATCCTGATCGAGTCTGATCCGAATGACCCTGAGAATCCGCTGTTTATGCTGCGTGCCGCCACGTGCGCCCTGTCGCTGAATGACAGCGAACTGGCCCTGCAGTACGTCGAGCGGGCAATTGAGCAGCAGCCGAACTTCTCCGACGCTTATTTCATGCTCGGTACGATTCTGGTGCGGTACAACCGCCTGGACGAAGCAAAAGCCGCTCTGCAGCAGGCGCTGGAGCGCAAGGCGAAGACGCCGTATTACCTCTTGGCAGACGAGAGCATGTCTACCTGGAAACCGCTCAACGAACTGGCAGAGATCAGCCGCCGCGAAAACCGGTTGTTGGATGCGGTCCGCTTCCTCGAGCGCAGCCTTGAAGTGTATCCGACCAACTATCGGACCAATCTGATGCTCGCGTCCTTGTACAAACAACTGAACCGACCCGAAGATGCGAAAAAAGCGTACCAAGCGGCAATCACCATCAATCCCGCAATACTGCAAAAGAAAGCAGTGAAGCCTTGAGGCGTGTTGGGCTGCATGGGCAGGCGAGCGCAAAGAGTGCGTTAGGACAGTTGATCCTGGCGCGCTTTTTTTTTTTGGCGTGGTCTGGAACAACCACGTGACATGATTTTTCCGCTCATCACATATCTGATAACTGAACAGGGTTCGATTTCCCATCAGGAATGGAGTGAGGACAATGGTGGCGGTAGGAGGACAACAGGTAAACGGAGTGCAGATTGCCGGGACAGTTACGCCGGCGTTTGCCGAGATTTTGACGCCGGAGGCACTGCGGTTTGTCGCCGGGTTGAACCGGGCGTTTGCCGCGCGGCGGGACGCGCTTTTGCGGCAGCGGGTCCTGCGACAGGCGGAACTGGACACCGGTAAAAAGCCCGATTTCCTGCCGGAGACCAAACACATCCGCGACAGTTCGTGGACGATTGCGCCAATTCCATCTGATCTGAAGGATCGTCGGGTGGAAATCACCGGGCCCGCCGGAGACCGAAAGATGGTGATCAACGCCTTGAACTCGGGGGCGAAAGCGTTCATGGCTGATTTGGAAGATGCCAATTCGCCGACGTGGGTCAATACCATCCAGGGGCAGATCAATTTGCGGGACGCGGTCAACCGCACGATCCGGTACGTCAGTCCCGAAGGCAAGACGTATGCCCTGAAGGAACAGGTGGCCACCTTGATCGTGCGGCCGCGCGGCTGGCACCTCGATGAAAAGCACCTGCTGATCGATGGAAAAGCGGCGTCCGGCAGTCTGGTCGACTTCGGACTCTACTTCTTTCACAATGCCAAGACGCTGATCGCAAACGGTTCCGGTCCCTATTTTTACCTGCCCAAACTGGAGAGCCATCTGGAGGCGCGGCTGTGGAACGACGTGTTCGTCTGGGCCCAGGATCAATTGGGAATCCCTCGGGGAACCATCAAGGCGACCGTTTTGATCGAAACGATTTTAGCCGCTTTTGAGATGGACGAAATCATCTGGGAACTGCGGGATCATATGGCCGGACTCAACTGCGGACGCTGGGACTACATTTTTAGCTACATCAAAAAGTTTCGCCGCGACCCGGATGTGATTCTGCCCGATCGATCGGTCGTGACCATGACGGTCCCATTCATGCGGGCCTATTCCCTTCTGACCATCAAGACGTGCCACAAGCGCAATGCCCACGCGATGGGCGGTATGGCCGCCCACATTCCGGTGAAACACGATCCGGCTGCAAACGAGGAGGCCCTGAAACAGGTCCGGGCGGATAAACTCCGGGAAGTGCGCGACGGACACGATGGCACGTGGGTCGCGCATCCGGGATTGGTGCCTGTCGCGATGGATGTGTTCAACCAGCACATGCCGGCCCCCAATCAAGTGGAGAACAAACGGGAAGACGTGCATGTGACAGCCGCAGAGCTGCTGGCGGTTCCCAAAGGGCCGATCACGGAAACGGGGCTTCGGACCAACATCCACGTCGCCATTCGATACATCGCAGCCTGGCTGAACGGTACCGGCGCTGTCCCGATTTTTAATCTGATGGAAGACGCTGCGACTGCGGAAATCTCCCGTGCTCAGGTCTGGCAGTGGATTCGCCATCCGAAAGGCATCCTGGAGGACGGGCGGAAAGTTACGGCGGCATTGACAGAACAAATCCGGGACGAAGAGCTGGAGAAAATCAGGGAGGCAATCGGCCGGGAGGCGTATGAGGCGGGACGCTTCGAGCAGGCTGCCCGGCTGTTTACCGAACTGGTCCTGGCCGATGAATTCGTCGAGTTTTTGACCATCCCCGGCTATGAGATCTTGGAGTAGGGAAGGAGTGAGCAGATGGAAGCGGTCAAAATCGACAGACAGAAGCTTTCTGACAGGGTGGCGCTCCAAATAGAGCAGTGGATTACCGCAGGACATGTACGGCCCGGCGCCAAGCTTCCATCTGTACGGGAATTGTGCCAACTGTTTAACGTGGGCCGTACCGCTGTCCGCGATGCCATCACGACGCTGAAAGGGAAAGGATTGGTGGAAGTCCGACACGGCAACGGCACATTCGTCCGCCAGTCTGACTGTTCTCGCGTCTTTCAAGGCGTGAGCCTCGTGCGCAAAGAGGATATCCACAAGCTCTTTGCGGTGAGGAAAATCCTTGAGGCAGGGACGGCCGAACTGGCGGCGGTTCACCGCAATACGGACCACCTGTACCACATGAAGAAGGCGTTGGAACGCTTGGCCCAGGCGGATTCGTGTGATGGGTGGAGAGCCGATCTCCACTTCCATCTTGCTATTGCGGAAGCCACGCAAAACGAGCACCTCGTGCAGTTGATGCAGACCGTTTCGTCGGCGATCCGCAAGGGGATCATGGACTGCCACCGGATCATTCTGGCTGATGCCGAGCAGGAGCGGGTGATTTTTCACCAGCATGTGGCTGTGTTCGAGGCCATCCGCGATGCAAAACCGGAACAGGCGAGACAAGCGATGGTGGAGCATTTGGCCCATGTGGAAGCCTTGTTGAACGGAACGTTGTGACATTGTGTCCAAGGGAGGGAAGAACATGGACGCGACGCTGATCTCACAGGTCATTGGTACGGGGAGCATACGGCCGGCGGCGAACTCGTCCCACGTTCTCGGCAATCACGGCTTATACGAAGTCTTTCCGGAAACCGAAGAAGAGATCGCAGCAGTGCTGAGAGCGGCGTACGAACAAGGGTGGACCGTCATTCCGATGGGCGGCGGAACGAAAAGAGGTTTTGGCGGTACCGAAGCAAACACAGACATCCTGCTCGGTCTGTCCGCCTTCCGGGGGATTGTCGACTACGCGCCAGGTGACATGACCGTGACGGTCAAGCCCGGAACGACCATCCAGGAGATCAATACGCATCTGGCTGCCCATGGCCAGATGCTTCCGTTCGATCCGTACTGGCCACGACATGCGACCGTCGGCGGCGTCGTGGCTGCCAACGACAGCGGGCCGAAGCGCATGCGCTACGGTTCGGTCAGGGACCACGTCATCGGGATGCGCGTCGTCTATCCCAATGGCCGCATTATTCGAACAGGCGGCAAGGTAGTGAAAAATGTAGCCGGCTACGACATGAACAAGCTGTTTATCGGCTCCATGGGGACGCTGGGCGTCATGAGTGAAATCACGCTGAAACTGCGCCCGCTCCCGCCCTTTCAAACCCTGCTGCTCCTCGCATTCTCCCGCTCTGACTTTACTCAGATCCGCTCCTTTGCAGTATCTCTCCTCGATTCCCTAATGGAACCCGTCTCGATGGAATTCCTCAGTCCCGCTGTCAACCAATACATGAGTGGAGGAAACGGGTATGCGCTGGCGATCGCCTTTGAAGATGAAGAGAAAGCGGTCCGCTATCAGGAAGAGTGGGTAAAGGCACGACTGCCGAAAGATACGGAGATTCTGTCTTGGGAGCAGGAGGAAGCTGCAGAGTGGTGGATGCGTTTCGCCCGGCTGCCTCCCTCCGCCCTTTCTTCCGGAGATGGAGAGGAAACGATGGCGATAAAAATTGGCAGTAAAAACCTGGATGTGCTCGAAATCGTCAAGACCTGCCATGAGCTCGGCGAACGGTACGACCTGGCCGTCCAGACCCACGGCGGGGTTGGTCACGGCATTACCCGCGTCTATTTAAGGGGAAACCCGGCGCATTTTGCCGCATACCTGACAGAGATACGCTCGCTGGCCGAAAGCAGGGGAGGCTATGCAGTCATACAGCACGCTACGCTCAAACAGAGGCGAGAGCTGGACGTGTGGGGGAGACAACCTGCCGCCTTTTTCCTGATGGAGGGCATTAAGCGAACCATCGATCCGCGTCGTGTGTTAAACCCAAACCGATTCATAGGGGGGATCTGACGTGAGTGCGCCTGTATCTCATGCAAAAGGCAATTTTCGGTGGGAAGATCCGCCGGACGAAGAGAAGTATTCCGCATGCGTTCACTGCGGGCTCTGTCTGGAGTCGTGCCCCACCTATCTGGAGACAGGGCATGAGCAGCAATCCCCGCGCGGCCGGGTACATCTGATCAAGTCCGTGGCAGAAGGAAAGCTATCGATCAGTGCGGGGATTGAAAACCCTGTCTTTACCTGCCTCGATTGCCGCGCATGTGAGACTGCCTGCCCGTCTGGCGTACAGGTGGGCTCGCTGATTGAGGCCGCTCGCGGACAAATTCGCAAGGCCATTCCGCTCACGGGTTGGAAAGCGTTTCTTCATTCCTTTTTTCTGAGAGGCGTGTTTCCTCATCCATCCCGGCTGCACATGGTGGGAAATCTGTTGAAGATGTACCAGAAAAGCGGTTTGCAGTCGCTCTTCCGAAAAACGGGACTGCTCAACCTGCTCCCGCAGCACCTGCGAGAGATGGAGCGCGTCCTGCCGACCGTCACCGATCCCGTTATGCGTACGCGCCCGGAAGTGATTCCGGCGGCAGGACCGGCCAGGGGGAGAGTCGGCCTGCTCACCGGTTGCGTGATGGATGTGATGTTTGGTGAGATCAACGCAGCGACGATACGCGTGTTGAATCGAAACGGGTACGACGTGATCGTGCCGCGCGGACAGCGATGCTGCGGAGCGCTTCACATTCACGCGGGCGACCGGGAGCAGGGAAAGGCGCTGGCCAGACAAAACATCGACGCGTTTCTGGCGGTGGATGTGGAGAGCGTGGTGGTAAACGCAGCGGGCTGCGGATGTGCGCTCAAGGAATACCCCGAACTGTTGCGCACCGATCCCGCGTATCACGACAAAGCCGTTCGCTTTGCGGAAAAAGTGGAAGACATCTCCCGGTTCCTGGTTGCCCGCGGTTATCAGAAACCGCGCGGCAGGGTAGAGGCGAGGGTGGCGTATCATGATGCCTGCCATCTCGCCCACGGGCAGGGCATTCGCGACGAGCCGCGGCAGCTTCTGCGCGAGATTCCGGGAGTGGAGTGGATCGAGATGGCGCTTGCGGACCGCTGCTGCGGCAGCGCCGGCATCTACAATCTGACCAATCCCGAGATGGCCGGCAAGATTCTGGACGAGAAAATGAAAGCCGTCCCCGATCAAATTGATCTGCTCGTGATGGGAAATCCCGGCTGCATGTTGCAGATGATGATGGGGGCGAGGAAGCACGGTCGAACGACAACAATCGTCCATACCGTACAACTGCTGGATTGGTCGTACGAGCGGGAAGCGCTGACTGCGAACCAAGCGGAAGCGGGAAGGGGGGAATGATCCATGTCGGCAAACGACCCGATTGTCCATGAACTGGCGCGGATTGTGGGGGCGGATTCCATCCTATATCAACAGGAGGATCTGATGACCTACGAGTGCGACGGCTACACAGTGCACAAACACCCGCCGCGGGCTGTCGTCTTTCCGTCCTGCACCCAAGAAGTTGCCGCAGTGGTGAAGTATCTGCACGACCAAAACATCCCGTTCATCCCCCGCGGAGCGGGAACCGGGTTGAGCGGCGGAGCCGTCCCGTTGGGCGGCGAAGTGATCATCAGCCTGGTGAAGATGAAACGGCTGCTTCACGTCGATTACGAAAACCGTCTGGCCGTGGTGGAACCTGGCTTCGTCAATCTGAAACTGACAAATTCCGTAGCGGGCAAAGGCTACTATTACGCACCCGACCCTTCCAGCCAATACGCCTGCACGATCGGCGGCAATGTGGGGGAAAACGCGGGTGGGGCCCATTGCCTCAAGTACGGCGTGACCACCAACCATGTGCTCGGCCTTGAGGTGGTGCTGGCAAACGGAGAGATCGTGGAAATCGGCGGCGTTCCCGATGCACCGGGCTACGACCTGATGGGGCTTATAACCGGCTCGGAAGGAACCTTGGGGATCGTCACCCGGATCACGGTGCGCATCTTGAAAAATCCGGAAGGGAAAAAGACGGTGCTGGCTTATTTCGACAGTGTGGAAGAAGCAAGCCAGGCCGTCTCCGACATCGTGGCGGCCGGCATCATACCTGCGGCGCTGGAGATGATGGACAAAACGGCGATCGAGGGCGTGGAAGCAGGCACGTATCCGATCGGGCACCCCAAGGAGGCAGAAGCGGTTCTCTTGATCGAAGTGGACGGGATTGCCGCCGGCATTGACGATCAGATCGCAAAGATCGTGTCCGTTTGCCAGGGCAGAAAGGTGTCGGCGGTAAAGGTGGCCGCGACCGAGGAGGAACGGGCGAGATGGTGGGCCAACCGGAAAACGGCCTTCCCCGCGATGGGTTCCATTTCACCCGATTATCTCGTACAGGATGGCGTCATTCCGCGCAGCCGGCTGCCGGAAGTGCTGGAGAAAATCAGACAGATCAGCGAGCGTTCTGGGCTGAGGATCGCCAATGTATTTCACGCCGGAGACGGCAATCTGCATCCGTTGATCTTGTTTGACAGCAGAATCCCGGGCGAAACAGAACGGGCAGTCCGGGTGGGATCGGAAGTGCTGAAGGTGTGCGCGGACGCGGGAGGCTCAATCACGGGCGAGCATGGAGTAGGCATCGAGAAAAAAGAGGAGATGCGGTACATCTTTACGGATGACGAGCTGGACGCCCAGTTGCAGATTCGCAGCGTATTCAATCCGCGGAATCTGCTCAATCCGGACAAAATATTTCCCAAACCGGGCCGCTGCACGGAAATGAGGACGGCACCGGTTAAAACCTGTTGAATTGCAATGACGATTCTGAATTAAGGGTGTGGCGTTATGATGACGTGGTCACAAATATTCAGCCCGGTGGGAGGGAGTCTGGGCCTCTCCGCCTTGGTTGCAGTGATCCCGATTCTCTATTTTTTCTGGGCGCTGGCCGTAAAACGCATGAAGGGCCATGTGGCCGGTTCGACTACATTGCTGGTGGCTGTGCTGATTGCGATTTTGGTGTACGGGATGCCGGTCGGCATGGCAGTCATGTCGGCCATTCAAGGTGCTGTTTACGGAATCCTTCCGATTGGCTGGATTATTATCGCGTCCGTTTTTTTGTATAAACTGACGGTAAAATCGGGGCAGTTTGACATCATTCGTTCGTCCGTTGTGTCCATCACGGAAGACCGCCGCCTGCAGGCTCTGCTGATCGCCTTCTCGTTCGGGGCCTTTCTGGAAGGAGCGGCCGGCTTTGGAGCGCCGGTCGCCATCTCGGCGGCACTGCTGGCCGGGATTGGTTTTCATCCTCTCTATGCGGCGGGCATTTGCCTGCTCGCCAACACGGCACCGGTCGCCTTTGGTGCCATTGGAACGCCGATCATCGCCGTGTCTGGTCCGACAGGCATTCCGGCCATTGACATTTCCAAGATCGTCGGCCGCCAACTGCCGCTGCTCTCCATCCTCGTTCCGTTTTATCTCGTCGTGCTGATGTGCGGCTTTCGGCGGACCATGGAAGTGCTGCCTGCCATTTTGGTTTCCGGCATTTCGTTTGCCGTCACGCAGTTTTTCACTTCCAACTACATGGGACCGGAACTTCCCGATATTCTCTCCGCCCTGGTTTCGATTGTCTGCCTGACGCTCTTTTTGAAAGTGTGGCAGCCCCGGTCGATCTTCCGCTTTGAAGCAGATCAGACCGAAACAAGAACGGTTGGTGGTGCTGGAGCGACAGGAGGGAAAAACGGGGAAACCCTTTCGGCGGGGCGGGTTCTGTACGCTTGGTCGCCATTTTTGGTGCTGACCGCGCTGATTTCCTTGTGGGGAATTCCAGCGGTAAAATTGGCATTGACCGGCAAATACGAAGGGGGCAACGTGCTCCTGTCCGCCCTCAATTCGATCGGCAAGGCCCTCACCTTTGCACCACCGGTTCCCGGCCTGCACCGGCTAGTCATTGGCGCCAACGGTAAGCCAATCGACGCGGTGTTTAAGCTCGAACTGCTGGTGGCGGCAGGGACGGCCATCCTGTTTGCAGCGGTCATCACCAAGTTCATCTGCCGCCTTTCCTGGAGAGAGTGGGGGAAGACGTTTGGTGAGACCCTGTGCGAACTGCGCTTTGCCATCGTAACGATCGCCTCCGTCGTCGGTTTTGCCTATGTGGCCAACGCATCCGGAATGAGCACGACCCTGGGGATGACCTTGGCGGCGACAGGGATCCTGTTCCCGTTTTTTTCGCCCATCCTGGGTTGGCTGGGGGTATTTCTCACGGGCTCGGACACTTCGTCCAACCTGCTCTTCGGCGGTCTGCAAAAGGTGACGGCCATCCAACTGGGCATGGACCCAGCATTGGCGATCGCCGCCAACAGCAGCGGTGGTGTTACAGGCAAAATGATCTCGCCGCAATCGATCGCCGTCGCCTGTGCGGCGGTGGGGCTGGCTGGAAAAGACGCCGACCTGTTCCGGTTTACGTGTAGGCACAGCGTGTTGCTCCTGCTGATCATCTGCGTGCTGACCTATCTGCAGACAAATATCCTCTCCTGGATGCTGCCGTAAACGAAATCATCCTTCCCCCGAATCGATCCCATTTATATGATAATCGAACATCCTGTAAGCAATACTATACCTATTACCGGATATACGGAAGGACAGCTATCAAACGACCATGAAGTTCAACCTGTTTTGGCGCAAATCGGTGGATAGATCGAAACGGTTCCTGTTACGCGAGACACAAGCGGTGAACACAATCGAGAAGACGCCCCTTCACGCGTCGCTGGTTAAAAACGCGGAGGTGCTGACGGAGCGGCTCGGCCGCAACAGCGATTTTGCCGCCTGCCACTTCACGTGTATGAACAGGAATGTCAGCCTGTTCTTTCTGTACAGCCTGGCTGATTCCGACCGCCTGAACCGGCAGGTGATCGTTCCCCTCCAGCAGAGAGCGGGCATGTTCCCGACTGCTGTGGAGACGTCTTTGGCCGAGGACGAGGAAAAAAGCCTGATCGTGTTTATCCAGGAGAACATCATATCCGCAAGTGACATACTGCGGGTAGAGGACTGGCAGGCCGCGATTGAGCAGATCCTGCACGGCAAAGCGCTGCTCCTGGTGGAGGGCGAGTCGGTCGGTCTGGCGGTGGGAGTCAAAAAGGAATACAGCCGGAACATCGAGCAGCCGGAAACGGAACAAAGCGTCATCGGACCGAAAGACAGCTTTGTGGAAACGCTCAACACCAATATCGGCCTGGTTCGCCAGCGCCTGCGCGACCCGTATCTGCGGGTGGAATCCGTCGTGGTGGGAAAACGGACGAAGCAGGAGACGGCCATCATGTACCTGGCGGACGTGGCCAATCCGCAGATCGTGGAAGAAGTAAGGCGGCGTCTTTCCTGCATCGAAACAGACAGCCTGATCGGCCAGATGCAGCTACTGGAATATCTGGAGGACAATTCGTTCTCCCTGTTTCCCCTCATGCGCCCCACGGAACGGCCTGACGTCACCTGTTCCTATCTGATTGAGGGAAACGTGGCGGTCATGGTCGAGGGGACGTCGCATGCGCTGATCCTGCCGATCACGTTTTTTCAAATGCTGGAAACGGTCGACGACTACTACACCAGCTGGCAGTACGCCACGCTGATCCGCATTGTGCGGATGGTCGCCCTGTTTCTCAGCATCACGACGCCCGGGCTGTACCTGTCACTCGTCGCGTACAACCCGGAGCTGATTCCCACCCGGCTGCTCATCTCCATGGACGCCGCACGTGTCAAGGTGGCGTTTCCTATCTTTATGGAAATTTTTATCATGGAATTCATCATAGAGATCATCCGGGAAGCTGGCGTCAAACTGCCCAGGCCGGTCGGACAGGCGGTCAGCATCGTCGGCGGTATTGTGATTGGGCAGGCGGCTGTGAACGCCAACCTGGTCAGTCCCGTGACGCTTGTCATCGTCGCACTGACCGCGATCTCCTCCTTTACGTCGCCTGTGTATTATCTCGGCATCACACACCGGATTCTGCGTTTCTTTCTGCTGATCTGCAGCAGTCTGCTGGGGACGTACGGATTCATCCTGGGCCTGCTCTTCATCCATGCCCATGTGGCAAGGCTGGTTTCGTTCGGGGTTCCCTATCTGGCGCCGCTGTCGCCGCTGCGTTTGCGCGACTGGACGGATATGCTGATTCGCATTCCGATGAAAAAGCTGCGTACGCGTCCAGCGTTTCTGAAAACGCGCAAGCCCAAGAAGGGAGAGGACACCCCGATGGTGCAGCGCGACCGGCGAAACACGTGAAGGCATCGTTGGCGACAAGGGAGTTGACAGGTGCGAAATCAAGCGCGTATCGTGATAAGATAAACGAAAAAAAGTCACGATCGTCGAGCAGAGCAACTGCGTATGCCGGGCAGTTGGTTCCATCGTGTAAAAACGGGAGAGGAGATACACTGTGGAGCACTACGCCAATCAGCCAAGTGGAGTTTTTCCGTCTGTCTGCTCACTGGATTGTCCGGATCAATGCGGTCTCCTTGTACACAAAACAGATGGAAAGATTGTGAAAATCGAGGGCGATCCCAACCATCCCGTCACCCGGGGAGCTATCTGCAACAAGGTACGAAACATGACAGCGCGAATCTACGACCCCAAACGGCTCTCCTATCCGTTAAAGCGTGTGGGCGTAAAAGGGGAAGGCAAATTTGAACGAATCAGCTGGGACGAAGCGATTGAAACGATTGCTGCCCGCTGGAAGGAATTGATTCGCAGCGAGGGGCCGGAAAGCATCCTGCCGTACAGTTTCTACGGCAACATGGGCAGGCTCAGTGCGGAATCGATGGACCGCCGGTTTTTTCACCGCCTGGGCGCAAGCAGGCTGGAGCAAACGATTTGCAATGCAGCCGGAACAAAAGGGTACGAGTATACCATGGGCGGCAGCTTTGGGACGGACCCCGAGGATACGGTCCATGCCAAGCTGATCATCATGTGGGGGATTAATGCGGTCAGCACAAACATGCACCAGGTGGCGCTTGCCGAGAAAGCGCGCAAAAACGGAGCCCAGGTCGTCGTGATCGATGTGCACAAAAACCAGACCGGACGTTGGGCAGACTGGTTTATTCCGATCATGCCCGGGACGGACAGCGCACTTGCCCTTTGCATAATGCATGTGCTGTTTGCCGAAAACATGGTGGACGAAGATTTTCTCCGCCAGTATACCGTAGGGCATGAGGAGCTTCGGGAGCATGTAAAGCGGTACGAGCCCGCTGCCGTTTCCGCCATTACGGGTGTTCCCGTGGAGGATATTGTCCGGCTGGCCCGCATGTACGGTCAAGTGTCCCCATCTTTTATCCGCATCGGAAACGGGCTGCAGCATCATGACAATGGCGGCATGTGCGTGCGGACGATTGCCTGTCTACCCGCGCTTACCGGCCAATGGCTGAAAAAAGGGGGCGGAGCGATCAAGGGGAACGGAGGGTACCTGCGGTTCAACAAGCAGGCGCTGCAGCGTCCTGATTTGCGCGCCGATAATCAGGCGCGCCTGATCAACATGAATCAGCTGGGGGATGCCCTGCTTGAACTAGACCCGCCGGTGCGTTCGCTGTTTGTGTACAGCAGCAACCCGGCTGTTGTGGCTCCGGAAGCCAACAAGGTGCGCCGCGGGCTGGCCCGCGACGATCTGTTTACCGTCGTGCACGACATGTTTTTGACGGAGACGGCCATGTATGCCGATCTCGTGCTTCCGGCGACATCTTCTTTTGAAAACACGGACTTTTACACCTCGTACTGGCATCACTACATTCAATTGCAGCGGCCAGTGATTCCGCCGTATGGAGAAAGCAGGTCCAATGTGGAAGTGTTCCGCCTGCTGGCGAAAGCGATGGGATTTGATGAACAGGCATTTCAGGACACGGAGGAGGAGCTGATCCGGCAGGCGCTTTCCAACCACCGGAACCCGTATCTGGAAGGCATCGACTATGAAACACTGGTGGAGAAGCAGTATGTCAAGGCAAATGTAAAACCCCTGTTTCCGGGACGCCTTCCTACACCCAGCGGGAAAATCGAGCTGTATTCGGAAAGGATGGAGCGGGAAGGATATCCGCCGCTGCCGACGTATGTACCGCTTGCCGAAGCCGAAGACGGCCATTACCCGTATTGGTTTATTCCGGCGCCCAATCATAATTTTCTCAATTCGACTTTCTCCCATCAAGACAAGCACGTGCAGCTGGAAAAAATGCCTCGACTGCACATGAATGCTGCCGATGCGGCACGGGCCGGAATCAACAACGGGGATAAGGTGCGGGTCTGGAACGAACGTGGCGAGTGTGAACTGGTCGCCGCCGTAGGCGAGAATGTGCTGCCCGGCGTAGTGGTAAGCCAGGGGCTGTGGGCGGATATGACAGGCACGAAACGGTTGGTGAATGCGCTCACGCCGGACCGTCTTGCGGATATGGGCGGCGGAGCCACCTTCTTTTCTGGACGCGTCAACGTGGCAAAAGCCTAGCTTGCGGCACAGTGAGAGCCACACCCACTTTGGCGGGATGTGGCTCATTCGTGTATGCTGCTTGCTGTCGGAATCATTACCTGATCACGGCAGCAGCAGCGAGGGCTGCATGCATCTGGGGCACTTAATAACCCCTTCTCCAGGGACGTCGGCAGCATTCCGGGGGACAGCGTCTGCAAAAGTCCGGACAGAATGGCCGGCGCGGCGGACGATATTGCGATGGAGATTGGGCGGGCCAATACGATTGGTCCCACGATTCTGTCGACCAATAAGGCGATTGTGTGGACCATTGTTCGGACGATTGGTCATGCCATTGTCCAGGATAATTGTACATACACATCACCCTCTTTTCTATATTCTGGCATTACCATACCTGTATATTCGCGTGCCGACACGCTTGCATAGGCAAGCAACATTCACAGATGAAAATAGGGTTGCCACCCATCGGAAGATTTGATAGGTAAAAATGGAAAAAGAGAGGGCGGAATCACAGATATGGAAGCGAGTTTGTTGTCGGTGCTGGCAGTTGCGTTTGTATTGGGGATCAAACATGCGATTGAACCGGACCATGTGATCGCGGTATCCACGGTCGCCACGCAGACGAAGCGATTGGGGAATGCGTCGTTGGCCGGTTTGTTCTGGGGAATCGGACATACCGCCACGCTGTTTGTCGTCGGCATGGTATTTCTTCTGGTAAAGAACGGCATTCCCGAAAAAGTGGCCATGTCGTTGGAGTTCCTCGTCGGGATCATGCTTGTATACCTGGGCGTTACGAGTCTTCGTTCCCGTAAGAAACGGCACATCCAGGTGCATGAGCATGAACATGACGGGGAACTGCACAAAAATGCCTTCTCGCACGTACAGAGCGAGTCCCGCAAACACCTGCAACGGGTGTCGTACGGAAAATCCCTGCTGATCGGACTGGTGCATGGGTTGGCGGGCAGCGCTGCGCTCGTCCTGTGGACAATGGCTGCGGTGAACAGTGTATGGGAAGGCGGCCTGTATATCCTGGTATTTGGGGCCGGCACGATTATCGGTATGCTCCTGACCACGACGATTATCGGGATTCCCTTCGTCATCAGCGCGAAAAACGCCGGAATAAGCCGCGTGCTGACACAATTGACTGGAGGGATCAGTGCCGTGTTTGGCCTGTATTACATGTACAACCTCGGCGTTGTGGAGGGGTTGTTCAGGATGTGGCTGCAATAGGGGCATTCGTATCGTGATGCAAAAGAAATTTTTGTCACCATGGGTACGCGTATAAGCATTTCCTACCTTTTGTACATAGAGTATGACGACTACATGTGCGAAAGGAGGAATTGCATATGGGTATCTTCCATCGTGATGGGTTTGCGCTGGCATTGGTATTGTTCATACTGCTGGTCATCGTCGGGTGTGATTGCGACTGTTAAAGACGGCGATGATTGCGCTGAGGTGCAAAGGGGCTCCCCCTTTGCTTTTTTTCACTTCTCGCAGTGTACGTGCCCATAGACGCTGAGTACACCGTCACGAAAAAGAGGTGATTGCATGCGCAAAATCAAACCAGACGGCGAATACCCTCAGGAATTTCACGATTGGCTCAGAGCCAACAAGGTGCCCAAGCGGGAGCGAAGGAACCCGGAAGCGCTGCAGAAGCACTTTCAGGAATGGAAGAAGATCAATGCGCCTCGCAGGCGATCCTTGTTTGCCTTTCCCAGACTCAACCTCGATTTGGGAACCATTGTCGATCAGGTGAGGACAGTCAGCGAACTGCTGCAGACGCTGCAACAGGCAGGCGAGTTGATTCGTCCTCAGAAAAAACATCACGATGATATGATGTAAAGGGGGCGTACGTCCCTCTTTTTTGTTGACGAGAGGGTTTTCGAAGTCCCCCTGCATGCACACGGACATGAATTCACCCCGCAGGTTGTCTATACTGCGTCACAGCGGAATCGGCGGCGCATGTCCGCTTTTTCGTTGGAACATACTACGAAAAAAGCCGGAAAGGTAGAGGGAGAATGAAGCGAACATGCGTCGTGTTCACGGCGTTTCTGCTCCTGTATCCTGGGCATGCCATTGCTTTCAGTCAGGCAATTTCTCCCATCCATGTGATCATTGATGCGGGACACGGGGGGATTGACGGAGGAACCTCTTACGGAGGCCTGTACGAAAAGGACATCAATTTGGAAATTGCGCGACGAGTGTATCATCAATTGTCCGCCGAAGGGTATCAGGTGATCCTCAATCGCACCGGGGATTATGCGCTGAGTGATGAAAATCGGTGGTCCAAAACGTCATCCCGTCACAAGCGCGACTTGGCGCAGCGGCGGGGCCTGGCTGCCGCATTGGACCCGCAAATCATGGTCAGCCTGCATGTGAACTGGTCTACAAACCCAAACACGCGCGGGGGACTTGTGCTGTATCAGCAAAACCATCAAAGTTTCCTGCTTGCGGACATCCTGCAGCATCACTTAAACGAACTGTATGGCAAAAAGGATGAACCAAAAGCGGGAAAGACGTATTATTTGCTGCGCCACTCCATATGTCCGACTGTGATTGTGGAAATGGGATACATCAGCAATGCGCGGGATCGGGAGCAGATGACGCGTCCGGAAAAGCAGGCCGAACTGTCGAGAGCGATTTGTTCCGGCATTCGCGAATACTTCCTGCTGGTGGGCAGCATGCAGAAGGACGACCTCGAGAAAGCGTCGTGGACTCAATTTTGGAAAGATGTGTGGCAGAAGGGAAAGCAGTTGTGGGAAAAAATTCAGGCGATGTAGCGGCGGATCGCACAGCACCGCGGAACGTCAATCAGCAGAGGGAGAGCAGTTGCTCTCCCTTTCAGCGTGTAGACAAAGTCCGTGGCGCATGGGTGATCGGGCCCGCTCGCTCTCTTGACGACCAGCAAAGTAGTGGATATTGTTCGCTGCAAAACGCGACGCGGGCAGGGGACAAACATCTGGGCATTTCGACGAAGTGAGACTTGTGTCCCCTGTATTCCCCGCGTCTAGCGTTTTTCCGCTGTGCAGGTCGTCAAAGGAGCTCGCTTGGCCCATCACTCCATGCCGTGTACTTTTTCTCCACCTTCGGTTTGATTAATCTGCAGGCCTTTCGGCCTGACAACGATGAAAGATGGTTTTACATTCGGAACTTCGATCAAAAAAATACAGTTTGTCATCAGTCTGAAAAGGAGAGCAGCTGCTCTCCCTTTGTTCGTTCCCCAGGACGTCGCGTCAACCAATGGCTGGCAGAAGTGAATGCGGACTGCCCATCAGCGAATCGTGGAGGAATATGTACGGATGTGATCTGGATTTTGTCCATGCTGTTTTCTGTATATTGTCCATGTTCATCAACGTCTTTCGTCCTTAGAATTAGCAATGAGAATCATCCTCAATTACTAGAGGGGTTGCTGAAAGGAGATTTACTGTACATGAAAAAGGGATTAAAGCGTGCAGGGACGGGGTTCGTCGCCCTGCTCATGCTGTTGTTGGCGGCTTGCGGTTCTGCTGACAAGACTGCCACGACGAAAGTGAACAACAGCGCGGGTAATGTGGTGCCCGCCGGAAATACGGCTGAACAAACGACGAGAACAGTCCGCTATCTGGACAAGGATTACACCGTCCCGGCCAAAGTGGAACGGATCGTCATCACCGGAAGCCTGGAAGCGATGGAGGACGCCGTCGTGCTTGGCGTGCAACCGGTCGGCGGTATTACCATCGGGGGAAAATTCCCGGACATATTCAAGGAGATTACCGGGTCGACGGTGTCGATCGGCGAGAAGACGCAGCCGAATTTTGAGACGATTCTCCAATTGAAGCCGGATGTCATCCTGGGCACCTCCAAGTTCAAGCCGGAAGTCATGGAAAAGCTGGTCAAAATTGCGCCGACGTTTCCGTACTCCCACATTTCCACCAACTGGGAGAACAATCTCCGCCTTCTCGCGGAGCTGACGGGCAAACAGGACCTGGCCGAACAGGCGCTTGAGAAATACAAGGCGGATGCGGAAGCGGCCAAGGCACAGCTGGGCGAGAAGCTGAAAGGCAAAAAGGTTGTAGTCATCCGCTACAGACAGGGCAACATCAACATCTACCCGGAGAATGTATACTTCAACGACACGCTGTACAAGGATTTGGGCCTGGAAGTGCCGGAACCGATCAAAGCGGCCAAGGCGCAGGAGACCATTTCCCTGGAAAGGTTCAGCGAAATGAACCCGGATTACGTGTTCGTACAGTTCTCCCTGGATGAAAACGCGCAGCATCCGAAAGCGCTGGAAGAGGTGCAGGCCAATCCGATCTGGCAGAGCATCAATGCAGTCAAAAACAACAGGGTGTACGTGAACGTCGTCGATCCGCTTGCCCAAGGCGGCACAGCGTGGAGCAAAATCAACTTTCTGAAAGCTGCCGTGGAGAAACTGTCCCAGTAATCTTGAACAAGGCGTGTAAACGGACATGAGACGAAACTTTCCACTGCCGGCCCTGATTTTGGGGCTGTCACCGATTGCGATTGCAATCGTCATCCTGACATCCATTCTCTACGGCGCACGGAATATAGAGGCACACGTGGTGTGGGAGGCGTTCGTTCATTTTGACGCCGGCAACGTGAATCATCAGATTGTCATGCACTCGCGCCTGCCGAGAGCAATCGGCGCCATCCTGATCGGCGCATTCCTTGCCATGTCGGGCGCACTCATGCAGGGGATGACAAGGAATTACCTGGCGTCCCCTTCCATTATGGGCGTGACGGACGGTTCGGCGTTCGTCATCACTCTTTGCATGATTCTGCTGCCGGACGCTACGTCCCTGGACATGATCGCGTTTTCGCTGATCGGCTCGGCACTGGGGACGGGGATGGTATTCGGCATGGCCTCCCTGGTGCCAAACGGGATGTCACCGGTGCGCATGGCGATTATCGGCACTGTCATCGGAACGTTTCTGAGCAGCACATCGGCGGCACTTGCGAGTTATTTTCAAGTCTCGCAAAACGTCAGCTTCTGGTACAACGCCCGGCTGCACCAGATCGACCCCGGCATGATCAAGGTGGCCGTGCCCTTTGCCATCGTCGGAATCGTGACGGCCCTGCTCATCTCCCGCTCGATTACCGTGCTTAGTCTCGGCGACGAAACGGCCATCAGCCTGGGACAGCGGACCACCTTGATCAAGGCGGTCGCTACCGCCGCCGTCGTCATCCTGACCGGCATTTCCGTCGCGTTGGCCGGAAAAATCGGATTTGTGGGACTCATCATTCCACACGTGGCCCGATTTCTGGTCGGATTGGACTATCGCTGGATCGTCCCGTGCTCCGGCGTGCTTGGCGCTGTCTTTTTGGGACTTGCCGATGTCATGAGCCGATTCCTGAATGACCCGTTTGAGACGCCGGTCGGCGTTGTCTGTGCGCTCTTCGGCGTTCCTTTCTTCCTCTACCTGATCCGCACGAGAGGGGGGAAGAAACATGCATAGGAGCATGGAACGGCGCTATTGGATGACGCTCGTCGCCGGCGCAGTCCTTTTGTTTGCTGTCGTCTATGTCAGCCTGACAAACGGCGTATTCAATCTGACCGTCACCGATGTGATCAAAACGTTGCTGCGCATCGATCCGGTGCACGAGCACGACATGGTCGTCTTCGAGTTTCGTCTGCCGCGCATTGTCATCGCCGCGTTTGTCGGCTTTGGTCTCGGGATCGCCGGAACCGTCGTTCAAGGGATTACGAAGAACGGGCTGGCCGATCCTGGCATTCTCGGCATCAATGCGGGAGCGGGATTTGCCGGCGTCCTGTTCATGCTTCTGTTTGAAGGAAAAATGATTGGAGCAAGCCTGCTTTCCATCATGGCGATGCCCATGTTTGGCCTGGCGGGCGGGTTGATGGCTGCCGGTTTCATCTACCTGTTCGCGTGGAGAAACGGCAGACTGGAACCGGGAACGCTGATCCTCGTCGGCATTGCCGTCGGTTCAGGGCTGTCCGCGGCGACGATTTATCTGTCGCTCAAGATGAATCCGCAGGATTACGAGATGGCGGCGGTGTGGTTGACAGGAAGCATTTGGAACGCCAACTGGAACTACGTGCTGTCCATGATTCCGTGGTTTCTTTTGCTCGTCCCGGTCGTTTTCCGAAAAGCGCCGATCCTGGACGTGCTTCAATTGGGAGAAGAGAGCGTGAAAGGTCTGGGCGTGCGAACGGAAAAAGAGAAAAGCGTGCTGTTGATCGCAAGCATCGGACTTGTCAGCGCGTGCGTTTCCGTATCCGGCAGTATCGGGTTTGTCGGACTGCTGTCGCCGCATATCGCCAAACGGCTGGTCGGCCTGCATCATCGGCGCGTGATGCCGATTAGCGGACTGGTCGGCATGCTGCTGGTCGTCATTTCCGATTTTATTGCCAAAACCGTCTTTTCCCCAGCCGAACTGCCGGTGGGAATCGTCATATCCATCGTGGGCGTGCCGTATTTCGTCTATTTGCTGTTCCGGGCAAAAATGTAGGAGGTAACCGCCGTGAAGGGCACAATCATCACTGATCATATCGGAGAGAGGGAACTTGCGATCTATCTGCCGCCCTCGTATCCGGACGGTGCTGCCTCGTTCCCGGTCGTCTACGTGCACGATGGCGGCGATTTGTTTGCAGAACAGGCGGATTCTTCTTTGCGTCCCGCTGCTTCTCTGCAGGAAATCGAGCGGAAGTTTGCCAGCGGAGAACTGGCCGAACTCATCATGGTCGGCATCGCACCGGTCGACCGGATTCATGAGTACACCCCCTGGTTTGCCAAGGCCTTGTCGGAGCGATTCGCTGACTTCGGCGGCAGAGGGGCGGAATACCTCGCGTTTATCGTCGAGCAGGTGAAACCGCATATCGACAGCAGGTACAAAACCAATCGCCGTCCCGATCAAACGGGAATCATCGGCAAATCGCTCGGGGGTCTCATCTCACTGTACGCCGCGTACCTGTACCCCGGTGTGTTCGGCAAAATTGGCTCCATTTCCGGTTCGTTCTGGTACGAAGGGTTTGCAGACTACATGCGCGAGCAAAAGATGGCGCAGACCGGGCTGAGACTCTATCTGGACGTAGGAAGTTTGGAAGGAGAAGGGAAGCAGACCGTGCAGCGGGAAATGGTCGCGCGCACAAAAGAAGCGTATGCCATACTGGCGGCCAGCGGGTTAAACGGGAAACAACTGCGGCTGCATGTGGAGGAGGGCGGACGGCACGAGCTTTCCTGCTTCCGCAGCCGATTCCCCCAAGCGCTGTCATGGCTGTTTCAGAAATAGAAGGGAGTGAGTGCTGTGTTCGTGGAAACCAAGAACCTGATCGTGAAAGAAGGCACCTCTGATCTGGTGGTCGAGCGGTTCAAAAGAGAAGGGGCCGTTGAAAAATCGGAAGGATTTATTGATCTGAGCGTGCTCGTCAAACGCAGCAAAAAAGGGGAAGAAGAAGTTATCATCATGATCCGCTGGGAATCCAGAGAGGCATGGAAAAAATGGGAGCTGAGCGAAGCCCATCTGGAAGGCCACAGGCAGGCGAGAGGCAAGCCGAAGCCGGATTATATCATCAGCTCCAGCCATCATCTTTACGATGTGAAAGCATTCAAGAGCGGCAGGAAACAGTCGGATCAACAGTGATAGGAAATATTTACCATACAGGATGCAGATGTTATCATAACATCATCTGCATCCTATTTTTTACAGATGAGGAGGGGGAAAAATGAGACGCGTTCCGCTCGCAGTCATGCTGACCCTTGCCGCGATACTGCTTTCATCATGTGCGGATAACTCCCCATCGCCAGATACAGAAAATACAGCACATGAAGCGGCAAGCTGGCCGTACCCATTTGTGGTTGTCGAAAACCGTGTGTATGTCATTAAAAATGATGAAAACAACGACGAGCTGGTAGCAAAAGAAAAGATCGGGGAACAAATTGGAATCGTGCAGGAGAAATACGAATATCCACGGGATGTAGAACCATCTTCACTTATCATTCACTCAAATTATCTGGAGGAAGGGACAAAGCTGTTCACGATCAAGGACGTTGATCCGAGTGTTCAGATTGCCTTTGAAAAAAGTGAGGGGGTATTCGTCAAGGCCACGGAGAAAAGTGCTGTTCCAAAAACGAACGAATAGCTGGCATGGGCGCTGCTCGCTCTCTTTACGACCGGCAGAGCAGTGGATCGGGTCCGCTCCAAAACGCGGCCCGGGCAGGGGGCAAACATCAGGTTATCCAAGATGTGAGACGTGTGCCCCCTGTTTCCCCCGCGTCTGCGTCCTACGCTTTTTTCCGGAAGAGGCTGATCACCGAGATCAGCAGCGCCAACCCGGAGAGCACCAGCGGCAGCGTGCTGCCGGTCGAAGAAGAACTGTTCTGTGCCGCCGGAGCCGCAGCCTGACCAGCTTCGTTGTTCCCTGAGTTCCCTGCTGCTTTATGCTCATCGGCATGGTCATCGGCGGTTTGGGCCGCTTCCTTAACCGCGACGGTAGGGGCCGGCGTGTCAGACCCTGCGGCACCTGTCCACTCGACGACCGTGCCATCGGCGTACGTCTGAGTTGCATTCCATATCAGCGTGCCCGGTTCGGCGGGGTTTTTGGCGGAGAGGCCGAACTCCATGAATTCATGCGGCTTGATCCCGTCGGCGGTGGCTGTCCAGGTGATCGCCTTGAACCGGCCGTCCGCGTCTTTTTCCCATTCGTAGGTCCAGCCGGGGGCCGGCAGAACCGTACCCACTTTTACACCCGCCGGGAATTCCAGCCGCACCTTGATAGTATTGCTGTCCTTTTCCACCGGGACGCGAACGGTATAGCGTTCATACGAGTTCGCGTTCGTTTCCTTCGGCCAGACCGTGACGTGGGCGCTAGCCGTTCCCGCGAAGGTCAGAAGCGCTCCGGCGACAGCGAGCGAGCTTGCCCATTTGTTCCAGTTCATCTTCATCGTGTTTCTCCTCCTCCTGGTATAAACAGCGTGTCGGTGAATGCTGCATGTGTCCCATCGTGGAAGGCGGCGTCAATCCGATAGGTCCACGTTCCGTACATGGAAAACGGAATGTCCGCCTGATAACGCCCCGTACCTGTCCGCTCAGCAGGGATGGGCTGCCTGTTTATCTCCGCATCCGGCTTGGATACCTGCACCTGGACTTGCCGCGGCTCGGTCATCGGTGCGGGGAACTCGATGGTCATGATCTGCGTGCCGGGTGCCACTCGCGGGATCTTGACCACCACTTGCGCGTCAGCGGCAGGAAAGGTTTTGGCGTAGGACGTCACCGGCAGGGGATAGGCCGACTGGCTCATCCAGACGCCGGCCAGCAGGGCCAGTGCACCCGCCCGCCACTCCCAGCGCAGCAGCGCGGGCGACGTCAGGCGGCCGTGCTTTCGCCACCGCAGGGTCTGCGCGATCGCAAGCGCCAGCATCACGCCGGTCAGCGCCAGCTTGAGGCCAAGCAGCACGCTCCACGTCTGCCCCTTCCACAAGACTGCCCAATCCGTTTGCTGGACGGTCAAGGCAGCGCCGGAGAGCAGGGCAGTGGCGGACGCGAGCAGCGCCAGCCGAACAAAGAACCGGCGGAGCGCCCCCCACTCGATCGCGTCACCGCTTTTCCTCGCCCGGCGCATCGCCAGGACCAGGCCGGTCAGCGCCCCCAGCCAGAGCGCCAGGCCGAACAGATGCAGGATTCGGAACGAGGCGGCCAGCCACACCGGCTGAATGCCCCACGCGTGCCCGCCAAAGGCCAGCGCTCCCACGGCCAGTGCCCACATGACCAGGTACCAGCCTTCCACCATGCCCGGGACGGCGGCGAGCAGCATGCACACAAGCTGCGCCCCGACCATCACGAGGAAGGGGGATTGTCCGAGGAGCGCCCACTGTCCTTTTGCAAACACCGATGTCAGAGCGTTCCCCGGCAGGGACGCCAGGTAGAGAAGCCCTTCGGCAATCAATCCGACGACGATGACGATCCACACCGCCAGCCGCCTGCCTCCGGTTGCGCGCATGTCTGCGGGCCAGCCGCGTCGTCGGCCGAGCCAGGAGATCCAGTGAAGGCCGGCTGCGATCAACAGCGTTCCTTCCACGACGTAGCGGATCACCGCCAGAATGCGGTCGAGCAGGGCGGAAGTTCCATCCGATACGGGGGCGATGGTTCCGGACGCGGAACGCCCGACGGAGAACGTGAAAGACCCGTTGACCGGATGACCGTCTTCGGAGACGACGGACCAGACTGCGGTGTACGTGCCATCGGGCAGTTTCGGCGGTTCAGCCCGCATCCGGGCGGCGTTGCCCGCTGTCAGATGGGGGCCTGTCAGCGCAATCGAACGGCCGTGTTCATCGTACAGCCTGAGATCGATCAGCCCTTCTTCCAACGGCTCGCTGAACTCCAGCGCAATCTCCCCGGGGCTGGCTTGCACGACTTGTCCGTCTTGGGGGATGGTAGCCAAGAGACTGGCATGGGCAAACACAGGGGGAGAGCCCGCGCAAAGCAGCATCAACAGGATAAACCAGCACACAACCATTCGTTTCATGAGATTCACCTGACTTGAAAGTGTGGTCACACCTTTTTTACCCTACCAAGAAAACAGACAGAGGAGAATGGCTCACTCGGGCTATTATGCAGGCATGGAAAATGGCATTTTCATGAACAAAACGTACAGGGACTGCATATGATTGACGCTGCCATGAGAGAGGGTGAGTTTCCCCAAAGCCGGCTTTGAATTCGCGCTGGTCCAGACTCGCTTTGTTGCCAGCTACGACGCGGAAAATCAGTTGGAAGCCATAACGCTTGTGTCCGCCCTTGCAGCAGTCATGCAAAAGATCAAACTCATTGCCGCTGTGCTGCCCGGATTATGGAACCGGGGGTGGTGGCCAAGATGATTTCCACGCTGGACCAGATCAGCCATGGCCGGGCAGCGGTCAATGTGGTCAGCGGGTGGTTCAAAGGCGAATTCCACGCGTTCGGCGAACCGTGGCTGGATCACGATGAACGGTACAGGCGTTCGGAAGAATTCATCTGCGTTCTCAAACAGATGTGGTCCGAAGAAGAGACCGTGTTTCGCGGCGATTTCTACCGGATTAACGGCGGTGCGCTTTGCCGGTCAGGCGTCGCCGGAACGGCAGGGGATGTGGGCGAATTTCGATTTTGTGAATCTCGTGCAGTACAATGACGGGTTCAAGACAGGACTCATCGGAACGGCGGAACAGGTGGCCGATCGGACAATCGAGATGAAAAAGATTGGCGTCGATCTTTACAAAACCTCCCTTCTTTCGTCAAAGGATTCGACAGACGGGCTGTCGAAATGTTGATGCAGGAAACGCAGCGCAGCAAATGCAGCCCGGATTTTTATCACGACGGAGAAAGGGAGGAATCGGGGATGGGCTATGATCCTGTTTTTCTGGGAGAACGGCACGAAGTTCCTCTGCCTGTGCTGCTGGGAAAAACGGCGGAAGACGCGTTGGAAAACGGGAGGGTGTACGACTTTACCCACTTCTCCATTGTGATGAACAAACGGCGAAAGTTTGCGGTTTATTCTGCTGCATGCGTGGATAAAAGCCGATTCGTCAACATACCGCGCACCAACCGGTTGTGGCATCTGGATGACCGCATCGGGGCAATGAATCAGGTCGGGCCGGAATACTATGCACAAAATGACTATGACAAGGGGCATCTGACGCGCAGAAGAGACGTATGCTGGGGAGAGCGGCACGAAGCGGAAAAAGCCAACCGGGACTCGTTCTGCTATGCCAATATCGTCCTGCAGCACCACAACTTCAACACGGGGGTGTGGAACTGCCTGGAGGATTGGATTCTGAACCGTATGGAAAGCGAGAAAAAATTAATCGTGTTTACCGGGCCGATTTTCAGGGAGGACGACGAAGAGTACTGCGGCGTGCAGGGCCAACCGGGCTGCCAGGTGAAAATTCCCTTTGGCTTCTGGAAAAGCGTGTTTTTCGTGGATGGGCAGCACCGGTTGAAAAGTTTGTCGTTTCTCATTCGCCAAAGTCCGGAGCGGTTCAACGACGTCTGTGAGTATCGGCGACTGCAGACGTATCAGGTGCCGCTGACCACCATTACCAGAGAAACGGAGCTGCTGTTCAAACACACGCTCTATGAGGCAAATCCCCTGTACTTCTGGCCGTACCGTCTGGCTGCCGCCGGCTGCTTGGTCACACCGGAGAGACATCTGATTACCCAACCAGCCGACATCATTATGAATCGGGAGTAATCAGTGACGGATTGAATAGAACCGGTCGTTTGTGGACTGTCCCCTGCTCTCGCAGGGGACGGTTTTTTGTCTTCCCGCCAAGGTTATCATCGACACGGTACAGGACGTCAAGATGTCATCCGCTACAATTCCTCAAGGATGTCCGTTGCAATCAGCGAATACCCCGACGGCCGTTTGGCTGCTGCACGATCACCGGCGGAACCGTGGAGCCAGACGGCGAGGCAGGCTGCGTGGTCCTCGGGCAGTCCTTGGGCGAGCAGACCGCCGATCATTCCGGCCAGGACGTCGCCGGCGCCGCCTGTCGCCATTCCGGGGTTGCCGGTCGGGTTTATGTACGCGCGGCCGTCCGGTGTAGCGACTACCGTACCGGCTCCTTTCAGCACCAGCGTCAGTCGGTGGCGACGGGCATAGGAGCGGGCCAGCTCGATCCTGTCCTGCTGTACCTCGCTTGTCGTCACGTTGGCAAGTCGGGCCATCTCTCCGGGGTGAGGGGTCAGGATGGTGGGGGTTTCGCGCTTCGGCCAGGATGAGAGGTCAGCGTCAGCCAGAATGTTCAAGGCGTCGGCATCCAGGACCAGCGGACTGTTCGTCTCCTCCCACAGCATGCGCAGCCAGTCCGCATCGCCGGGAAAGCGTCCCAGCCCCGGGCCGATGACGGTGACGCTGCGGCTGCGGACCAGTGCGATCAGCTTTGCCCGGGCTTCCGGCAGATTCCACTTCCCGGGAAGCCCGGCCAGCATCACTTCGGGTACATGTCCGATCAGCGCGGGGAGGAGTGCGTCGGGCATTACCCAGGTCACCAGCCCGCTGCCTGCACGAAGCGCTGCTTTGCTGCAGAGCAGCCCGGCCCCGCTCATCTCTCGGCTGCCTGCCACGACAAGCACGTGTCCGTAGGTTCCCTTGTGGGTGTCGGCTTGACGCGGCAATCGCGGATCCAGCCGGAACCGTTCGCGAAACAATTGTTCGCCGAGCAGGAAGGTTTGGATGCCGAATGTGTCGGCAAGTGACGGCCAGATACCGATGGGGCGTACGACGACCTCTCCCGCCTTGTCCAGGCCGCCTGTCTGAACCAGCCCCCGTTTGAGAAAAGCGAGGGCCACCGTGCGCACTGCCCGAATGCAGGGATCGTGGGGCACGCCGGTATCCGCGTCCAGACCGCTGGGAATGTCGGCGGAAATGATCGGCAGCCCGCTCGCGTTCGCTTCCCGGATCAGATCCGCGTAGGGGCCGCGCGGCGCGCCTTTGCTGCCCGTCCCCAACAGCGCGTCGACGATTCCGTCAAATGATCTCCAATCAACAGGGGAAGTGCCGTACACGATGGAGGGTATCCCCAATCGCCGCGCGATTTCCTGCTGCCGCGCGGCTTCCCCTGTCAACTGTTCCGGCGATTGTGCAAAAAGGAGGGTGACGTCTACGCCGTTTTCCATCAGATGCCGCGCCGCCACCAGTCCGTCGCCACCGTTGTTCCCTTTTCCGACGAGGATCGCCCAGCGGGGGGGGCGTTTCCCTTTGTCAATCCCGTGAGTGCGGGAATACTCCTGAACGTCGCGGGCGATGGCGCTGCCCGCGTTTTCCATCAGTACGGCCGCAGGAATGCCGATAACGTCGATTACATGTCGGTCCATCTTTTGCATCTCTTCGGCGGTTACCACATACATGGATCGCGGACTCCTTTCCCAAAACGACTTCATGTGACCTCATCATACCACAGGGAAGGGGATTTGATGGTCGATTTTGCCTGTGCGGCGGGTTCTCCTGCAATCGGACGTCAAGGCAATCAAAGGAGTGTGGATCATCCCCGGCGGAAATAGCTGAAGAAAAGGAAAAAAATTCATTGACAGCACCGTGCGAGGCCGATAGTATAAGTATTAACAGAAAATAAAGAATAGACTGAACTGAGAACATGGTTTTATATGATAAAACATGACTGATTCCGCCGCCTGTGCATGGCAAATTTTTTTCTTTGAAAGAATGACAGCGCTTTCCATCGTGCACTGACGGGTGTTTGTGGACATGATGCTGTGCCTGTGTTGTGCCGTTATTGTAAAACATAGTTTTATATTATAAAACAATAAACCCATTCCTGAGGAGGTTGTCCTATGCCATTCCTGTCGCCAAAAGCAGAACACTCCCTACAGGCCAGGCACAATGTTCGCTGGACGGTCGTGGTGTGGTTGTTGATCGGCGGAATCATCAATTACCTGGACAGGGCCAACTTGTCCATCGCCGCGCCGGAAATGATGAAGGAACTGGGGCTGAGCAAAACCGATATCGGGCTTCTGGGAACGGTGTTTTCCTGGTCGTACGCGCTGATGCAGCTTCCTTCGGGATGGCTGGTTGACCGCTTTGGAGCCAAAAAGGTGTATTCCATCGCCGTGATCTGGTGGAGTCTCGCGACGATGATGACAGGTGCCGTGAGCAAACTGTCTTCCCTGATCGGTACCCGCCTGCTGCTCGGCATCGGAGAAGCTCCCTGTTTCCCGACGGCGGCCAAGATCACGTCGTACTGGTTTCCGAAAAAAGAACGCGGCCTGGCTACAGGGATTTGGGACTCCTCGTCCAAATGGGGTCCGGCGATTGCGCCGCCAATCCTCGTGTTCCTGCTGATCAGCTTCGGCTGGCGGGCGCTGTTTTACATCACAGGCTTGCTCGGCATCGTGTTTGTGATCTTCTTCCTCATCTTCTACAAAAATCCGGAGAACAGCCGCAAACTGTCCCCCGAAGAACGTGCCTACATTCAGTCCGACGGAGCCGGAACCGAGCAGGGCATTCAGCAGTCCGGCATCAAATGGCGCACCCTGTTTACATACCGAAGCGTATGGGGGATGATTCTCGGCTTTTTCTGCACCATCTGGATCTGGAACATCTTTCTCATTTTCCTCCCTCTCTATCTGGTAGAAGTTCACCACATCTCACTGACGGAGCTGGGGATATACGCCAGCATTCCATGGATCGGCGGAATCTTCGGCAATATCTTCGGCGGGTATCTGACGAAAAAACTGGCGGACAAGGGAATCGCCGAGCCGATGCACGCCAAACGGATGCTGATCGGCATTTGCGCCCTGGCTGCCGCCGCCGTCGTCGTGATCATTCCATTCGTGCACGGCATTGGGACAACGATTACGCTGATGACATTGGCTGTCTGCTTTATCTCGGCGATTACCGGCAGTGCGTGGGCGCTTGCCGGAGATATCGCTCCCCCGTCAATGGTGGCGTCGGTCGGTTCGATTCAAAACTTTGGCGGTTATTTTGGCGGCGCGTTCTCCCCGGTTGTTGCCGGAATGATCGTTGATACGACCGGTTCATATGCGCTCGCCTTTATATCGGGAGGCGTGATCGCCGGATGCGCAGCATTGTGTTACTGGTTGCTTGTCAAAAAACCGATTGGGGAAAAGCAGGCCTGATCGATCGTTTGCATACATCTGCATACATCGCGTGAGGAGGATGGATATGAAGCCGCATGTGTATGTAACTGTGCCGATTCCGGCGCAAGTGGAAGCGTATCTGGCGGAGCACTGCGAATACCGCAAGTGGGAGGGAGAGGCCCCGATTTCCCGCGAGGAGCTGCTGCGGGAGATTGCCGATGCGGAAGGGTTGCTGACAGTCGGCGGGCGGATCGACAGCGAACTGTTGGACCATGCGCCCAGGCTGAAAGTCGTCAGCAATATCTCCGTCGGCTACAACAATTTTGACCTGGCAGCGATGAAACGGCGCGGCGTGATGGGGACAAATACGCCGCATGTACTGGACGAGACGGTGGCAGATCTGGCGTTTGCGCTGATCCTGTCCGCTGCCCGCCGCATCCCCGAGCTGGACCGGCTCGTCAAGGACGGCAAATGGGAGAGGAAGCACGACGAGTGGCTCTTTGGGCTGGATGTGCACGGCAAAACGCTGGGCATCATCGGCCTGGGCCGGATCGGCGAAGCGATCGCCAGGCGGGCTGTACACGGCTTTCGCATGAATGTGCTGTACCACAATCGCCGCCGTAAACCGGAAGCGGAGCAAACGCTGGGGATCACCTACTGTTCCTTGGAAGACCTACTGCGGCAGTCCGATTTCGTCCTGCTGATGGTCCCGCTGACCGAGCAGACGAGGCGCATGATGGGCCGCGAACAGTTTGCGCTGATGAAACCGACCGCGATTTTCATCAACACGTCGCGCGGTGGGACGGTAGACGAGGCCGCCCTGATCGAAGCATTGCAGGAGAAACGGATCTGGGGTGCAGGACTCGACGTCTTTGAAGAGGAACCGACGCCGCCTGACAATCCGCTGCTGCGCATGCCCAATGTCGTAACGCTGCCGCATATTGGCTCGGCTACACGCGAGACGCGGTTGGCCATGGCAAAGCTGGCGGCGCAAAATCTCGTTGCCGCACTGCTCGGGAAACGGCCGCCCAATCTCGTCACCGAATGAGGGTGTGGCTGCGAGCGTGAGATAAAACTCGGTTTTGTCATACCAAACAAACGATGCTAGGTGGGATGTCAAGTGAAAAAACGTCTGTTGTCCCTGTCCATCGCGGCGGCGTTGCTGCTCTCCGGCTGCGGAGCGCAGAAAACGACAGGCAGCGGTTCGCCGGGGGCAGGGAGCGGTGCCAAGACGCACACGTTGAAAGTGGCCAACTACTTCGCGACCGACCATCCGCAGAACGTGGCCCTGCGCGAAAAGTTCAAACCGATGGTGGAAGAAATGTCGGGCGGCACGCTGAAGGTGCAAATCTTCGACAACAGCCAGTTGGGGGCGGAGAAGGAATTTTACGACGGGGTGCGCAACGGCACCATCGAAATGGGAATCCCGGGCTTGATCATGCAGGCGGACATTCCCAAGCTGGCTGTGGGTGAGTGGCCGTTTTTGTTCAAGGATTTTGCCCATGCCAAAGCCGTCTTTACCGGCCCGATCGGCGAAGAGCTGACAGAAGAACTGGAGAGCAAACACGGCGTGCATCCGCTGGCGTGGAGCGCCAACGGTTTTCGGATGTTCTCCAGCAACCGGCCGATCAGCAAGCTGGATGATTTCAAAGGACTGCGTCTGCGCATGCCCAACATCCCCAACTACATTCGGCTGGGCCAACTGCTGGGGGCCAATGTGACGCCGATGCCCATCTCCGAAGTGTTTACGGCGCTGGAACAACGTGTAGTAGACGGACAGGACAACCCGATCGCCACCCTGAGAGCCTCAGGCTGGTACGAAGTTCAGTCGGATGTGCTGGAGTCCCGCCACATGTTCAGCCCCAACCTGTACATCATCAACGCGAAATTGTGGAACGAGCTGACGCCCGAGCAGCGGCAGATCATCGAGCAGGCCGCAAAAGCGTCGGCCGACTACGAGTGGGAGCTGATGGAAAAGAGCTACGAAGCGGACAAAGCCTTTCTCCAGGAACACGGCATCCGCTTCACGACGCCCGACGATTCGTTCCGGCAGGCGATGGAAGCCGCGGCTCAGCCGCTCTATGACGAAATCTATCAGACGTATCCGTGGGCAAAGGAAATGGTAGAAAAAATCAAGGCTGCGGCCAAGTAGGGCGGGCAGGCTGACAAGAAAGGGGGAGATTTTGTGGAAAACGTCCTGCACTTCTTGAATCGGGTGCTGAATGGCGTCACTGCGGTTTCGCTGGCAGTGATGGCCATTCTCGTATTCGGCAACGTCGTGCTGCGGTATGTCTTTAATTCGGGCATTACCTGGTCCGAAGAAATGTCGCGCTTCCTGTTTGTCTGGATGACGTTTTTGGGGGCCATCAGTGCGTTGAAAGACAATGAACACTTAGGAGTAGACATATTCGTCAAGAAGCTGTCGCCCCGGATGAAAAAAGCGGTGTTTGTGCTGACCAACGGGATCCTGCTCTACGCGCTGTGGCTGGTATTGGACGGCAGTTGGAAAATGACGCTGATCAACATGGACAGTATGGCACCGGCGACGGGATTGCCGCTCGCGTGTGTGTACGGCATCGGGATTGTCACGAGCATCTCAATGGCGGCCATCATCGTGTGCAATCTGTACCGGGTGCTGTTTGGCAAGCGTTCCGTCGAAGAATTTATCCGCGCGCGGGAATCGGAAGAGGAGCTGTTGGTGTCGGGTCAACAGCAGGTGATGTCGGAGGTGTCTGGTAAATGACGCTGGGCGTGTTTCTCGGGTCACTGCTGGGAGTGATGGCACTGGGGATGCCGATTGCGTTTGCCCTGCTGTTCAGCGGCGTCGCCCTGATGATTTACCTCGACATCTTCGACAGCCAAATCATCGCGCAAAACCTGATCAACGGTGCGGACAACTTTCCGCTGATGGCGATTCCGTTTTTCATCCTCGCCGGAGAACTGATGAACGCCGGGGGCATCTCCAAGCGCATCATCCAGTTTGCGCTGGCGCTCGTCGGGCACATCCGCGGCGGATTGGGCTATGTGGCGATCCTGGCAAGCATCATGTTTGCCGGGCTGTCCGGGTCCGCCGTGGCTGACACGGCCGCACTCGGTGCGATCCTGATCCCGATGATGGTGCAGGCGGGGTACGACCGCAACCGCTCCACCGGGTTGATCGCCGCCGGCGGGATTATCGCCCCTGTCATCCCGCCCAGCATTCCGATGATCATCTTTGGCGTGACCAGCGGCCTCTCCATTACAAAACTGTTCATGGCGGGCATTGTGCCGGGACTGCTCATCGGGGTCGGCTTGATGATTACTTGGTGGGTGATCGCCAGAAATGGCCGTTTTGAGACATACCCGCGCCGGTCGCTAAGAGAAATCCTGGCCGCGGCCAAAGGGGCAATCTGGGCACTCCTGCTGCCGGTGATCATCGTCGGGGGGCTTCGCGGAGGTGTGTTTACACCGACGGAAGCCGCGGTTGTCGCCGCTTTTTACGCCCTGCTCGTCGGCTTGGTCTTTTACCGGGAGTTGAAGCTGTCCCAACTGTACGACATTCTGGTATCCGCCGCCAAGACGACCAGCGTCGTGATGTTTCTCGCCGCAGCGGCGATGGTGTCCGCCTGGTTGATCACGGTCGCCAATATCCCGGCAGCGCTGACCGACTTCCTGGGACCGCTGGTTGACAATCCGCTGCTCCTGCTGATTGTGATCAACGCGGTGGTTCTGCTGGTGGGCACAGCCATGGATCTGACCCCGACCATTTTGATTTTGACGCCGGTGCTGATGCCTGTGATCGAACAGGCCGGGATTGATCCGATCTACTTTGGCGTCCTGTTTATCCTGAACAGTTGCATCGGCCTGCTGACCCCTCCCGTCGGCACCGTGCTCAATGTCGCCTGCGGCGTCGGGAAGATCGGCATCGAAGACATCATGAAAGGCGTCTGGCCGTTTTTGCTGGTCGAGGTCGTGATTCTCGTCCTGTTGATTCTGTTCCCTGCACTGGTGACGGTTCCATTAGAGTGGTTGACGTAAGGAGGAGCGAACATGCAAAAGTGGAAAGTCGTCGTGACCGATTGGGAGTACAGCGATTTGCGGTATGAAGAAAGCGTGCTGGACAGCGAGCGGTTCGAGCTGGTGCCGGCGCAATGCCGGACGGAGGAAGAGGTGATCGCGGCATGCCGCGATGCCGACGGGCTGATCAACCAGTACGCGCCGATTACGAGCAAGGTGATCGACAACCTGCAGAAATGCCGGGTGATCACCCGGTACGGCGTAGGGGTCAATACGATTGATCTCGAGGCGGCGACAGACAGCGGGATTTGTGTCGCCAACGTGCCCGATTACTGCATGGACGAAGTGTCCGATCACGCCCTTGCCTTGCTGCTCGCCTGGACGCGCAAGGTGGTTGTCGCCAATTCGCATGTAAAAAGCGGCGTCTGGGATTACAAAGTGACGCAGCCGATCAACCGCCTGCGCGGCAAAGTGCTCGGCTTGATCGGGTTCGGAAAGATTCCGCAGGCGCTGGCGGAGAAAGTGAAGCCGCTCGGGCTGCGCGTGATCGCCCACGATCCGTATGTGCCGCAAACGCTGGCGCAGGCAAAGGGGGTGCAGCTCGTCTCCCTTGATGAGCTGTGCCGGCTGGCCGACTTCATCTCCGTCCATGCTCCGCTGACCAAAGAGACGAAAGGCATGGTGGGCAGCGAGCAGTTTGCCGCGATGAAACCGCACGCGGTCGTGATCAACACGTCGCGCGGGCCGGTCATTGACGAACGCGTGCTAATCGACGCCCTGCGCACAGGCCGGATTGCCGGAGCGGCACTTGACGTGGTCGAGCGGGAGCCGATCTCCCCGGACAATCCCCTGCTGACGATGGAACAGGTGATTCTCACCCCGCATGTCGCCTGGTATTCTGAGGAATCTGCCGCGGAAATGAGGACGAAGGCGGCGATGGGGGTCGTCGATGTTCTGCTGTATGGAAAATATCCGCAATACCTGGTCAACACGCAGGTAAAAGAGAAGGTCCGCTTGAACGAACACGGTCTGGCGAACCGCGATGCGGTTGAAGCGTAAGAGATGGATCAAATGGAAAGGGGAGAAATGGGCATGAAATCATGGATGAAACACGGGATTATCAGCTGTGTCGTGCCGGCGCTGCTGCTGTTGGCCGGGTGCGGCGGCGGCAGCACCGCCTCTTCTGGATCACCGGCGGCCGGCGGGATTCAGGAGCGGACGATCAAGGCGGGAATTGGATTGAACCAGGAACATCCCGAAGGAAAAGGATTGAAAAAATTCGCCGAGCTTGTCAGTCAGAAAAGCGGCGGGAAGCTGAAGGTGCAGCCCTTTTACGATGCCCAGCTCGGCGACGACAAAAAAATGACCGAGGCGCTGCAGGGCGGACTGCAGGAGATTACGATTCCGTCCACGTCGCCGCTGGTAGGCATGATCAAGGAATTCGGGATTTTTGACTTTCCGTTTGTGTTTCAAGACGAAAAGGAAGCGGACGCGGTGCTGGACGGTCCGCTCGGCCAAAAACTGCTGGAGAAACTGCCGGAACACAACCTGATCGGCTTGGGCTATTGGGAAAACGGGTTTCGCCACCTGACCAACAGCAAGCATCCGGTAAGGAAAGCAGAAGACTTCAAGGGTCTGAAGATTCGTACGATGCAAAACCAGGTTCACCTCGAAGCGTTTCAGGCGCTGGGCGCCAACCCCACGCCGATGGCGTTCTCGGAAGTATTCAGCGCACTGGAGAGCAAAACCGTGGACGGTCAGGAAAATCCGCTGGCGACCATCAAGACGAGCAAATACGACGAAGTGCAGCGGTACCTGAGCCTGACGAAGCACGTCTATACGCCGTTTGTTTTCCTGGTGAGCAAGAAGTTCTGGGATAAGCTGTCCCCGGAAGAGCAGCAGATTTTGAGGGAAGCGGCCGTCGAAGCCGGCACCTACCAGCGCGAGGTGAACCGGGAGGAAAACCGAAAAGCGTTGGAAGAGCTAAAGAATCTCGGGATGGAGGTCAATGAGGTGTCCGAGGAAGAACGGGCCAACATGCAGGCGATCATCAAGCCAGTGATCGACAAGTTCGCCAAGGAATTTGGCGAGGATCTCGTCAAGGAGATGTACGACCAGGTGGAAAAGGCGAGACAGTAAAGGAGGAACGGCCATGGGCATCTTGGAAGAACTGCTCCGCGACATCCCCCTTCCCCGGATGGTCAAGGTTCGGCAGCACTTTCACGCGCCGGAGATTGACGATGTGGCGTCTGCGGTTCGCCGGGCGATCACGGAAGCGGGTGTGCTGCGGCGAATCGCGCCGGGGGATCGGGTGGCCATTGCCGTGGGCAGCAGAGGCGTGGCAGACATCCCCACGATCGTCAGGGAGGTGGTGAGGGCGATCGCGTCAGTCGGCGGGCAGCCGTTTCTCGTCCCGGCGATGGGCAGCCACGGGGGAGCGACGGCGGCAGGACAGCGGGAGGTGTTGGAATCCCTCGGCGTCACGGAAGCATTTGTCGGGGCTCCGATCATCTCCAGCATGGATGTGGTGGAAGTAGGCAGACTGCCCAACGGCCTGCCGGTCTACACTGACAAGCATGCGTATCACGCGGACAAGATTGTGGTGATCAACCGGATCAAGCCGCACACGGCGTTTCGCGGTCCAGTGGAGAGCGGTTTGCTGAAAATGATCACGATTGGTCTTGGCAAGCAAAAGGGAGCGGAGGCCGCGCACGCCTACAGCTTCAAGTACATGGCCGAGCACGTGCTGGAGATGGCCAAAATGGTGATCGCCAAAGCGCCGATCGTCTTCGGCGTCGGCACGATTGAGAACGCCTATGACCGTCCGGCGAAAATCGTGGCCATCCCGGCGGAAAAGCTGGTGGATGAGGAACCAAAGCTGCTGCTGGAGGCAAAGGCGCTGATGCCGAAAATTGCCTTCTCGCCGCTGGATGTGCTGGTGGTAGACGAGATCGGCAAAGACATTTCCGGGGACGGAATGGACCCGAACATCACCGGCCGGTATGCCACGCCATATGCCAGCGGCGGCGTGGAGGCGGCACGCACGGTCGTGCTCCGTCTGACCGAAAAAACGCACGGCAACGCCAACGGAATCGGATTGGCCGACATCACCACGCGGGCCGTGTTTGAGGCGATCGATTGGGAAAAAGGGTACGCCAACGCCTTGACCAGCACCGTTGTGGGGACGGTCAAACTGCCGATGTTTCTCGATACCGGCGAGCTGGCAGTCAAAGCGGCGATCAAAACGTGCAACGCTTTTGACCTGACCCGTGTCCGGCTCGTCCGCATCAAAAACACGCTGCATTTACAGGACATCTGGATTTCCGAAAGTCTGCTGCACGAGGCGGAGCAGCGGGACGATATCGAGGTCGTAAGCGAGCCGCTGCCGATGGACTTTTCGGCCGATTATCCGTGAAAGCAGGTGAACAGATTGAAGATCACGGCCTTCAAGCTGTATCGGGTGGAACCCCGATGGCTGTTTCTAAAGGTGGAAACCGACGAAGGCATCGTTGGCTGGGGAGAGCCAATTGTCGAAGGCAGGGCGGGTACGGTGGAAGCGTGCGTCCGCGAGCTGAGCGACTACCTGATCGGCCAATCGCCGCTGCGGATCGAAGACCATTGGCAGACGCTGTACCGGGGCGGCTTTTATCGCGGCGGTCCGATCCTGACCAGCGCCATCTCCGGGATCGAGCAGGCGCTGTGGGACATCGCCGGCAAGTACTACAACATGCCCGTCTATCAAATGCTCGGTGGAGCCGCGCGTGACAAGGTACGCGTCTACTCGTGGATCGGCGGAGACCGCCCCCGCGACGTGGCAGCGGCGGCAAAGGAAAAAGTGGAGGCGGGTTATACCGCAGTCAAGATGAACGCCACCGAGGAAATGAACTACATCGACTCGCATGCCAAGGTGGAGGCGGTGGTTGACCGCATCGCCGCTGTGCGGGAAGCAGTCGGTAAGGACGTGGGCATCGGCATTGACTTTCACGGCCGCGTCCACAAGGCGATGGCGAAAGTGCTGGCCAAGGAACTGGAGCCGTACCGTCCGATGTTTTTGGAGGAACCGGTGCTGCCGGAAAACAATGAAGCACTTCGCGAAATCGCCCGCCACACCACCATTCCGATCGCCACAGGCGAACGTCAATACACCCGCTGGGGATTCAAGCAGCTTCTCATGGACGGCTGCGTGGACATCATTCAACCCGATCTGTCCCACGCCGGCGGCATTCTTGAGGTGAAAAAGATCGCCGCGATGGCGGAAGCGTTTGACGTAGCCGTCGCGCCGCACTGCCCGCTCGGTCCCATCGCGCTGGCCTCTTCGCTGCAGGTGGACGCGTGTACCCCAAATGCCGTCATTCAGGAGCAAAGCCTGGGCATCCACTACAACCAAGGCAGCGATCTGCTCGATTATCTGCTCGATCCGAGCGTGTTTACGTACAAGGACGGCTATGTGGAAATTCCGCGCGGCCCCGGTTTGGGGATCGACATCAACGAAGAAAAGGTGGAAGAGGCGGCGCGCAGGGGGCACAACTGGAAAAACCCGGTGTGGCGTCATGAGGACGGCAGTGTGGCCGAATGGTAGAACGATTGGAAGGAGGATATTCCATGTCGCGTCGATTTCCGCCGATCAATAATCAAACCAACCCGTATCGGGACAATGTGCAAGGCAAAGCGAACGAGCCGATTTGCGTTGCGGGACTGCTCGACAGTTCAAAACAGATACTCGGTTCCGCCTACGACGGTCCGGCGCCGGACTGGACGTTGGAAGAAATCTACAACCGGCTGGAGGAAAACGCCCCCCGCATCGCGATTATCGGCGGTTCGCCCGATCACCCGGCTCATATCCTGGATCGGGTGACGATCGCCCGTGCCGCCATCCGCATCTGGCAGAATGGCGGCGTGCCGTTTGCCTTTTCCACGCCGGTGATGTGCGACGGCACCGCGCAGAGCAATCAAGGCATGAGCTATTCGCTGCAAAGCCGCAACGCGGTTGCCCAGATGGTGGTCAACCAGATCGAGGCGCACAGTTACCATGGGGCGTTCGTCATCCAGGGCTGTGATAAACAGCCGCTTGGCGTGGTCAGTGCGCTGGCCCATCTCGACCGGATTCGCCGGTACCGCGGCGAGGCGCCGTTCTTTGCCACTTTTGCTCCTGCCCACGTCCTGAAAGGGGGGACGATCCCGGCCGAGCTGTATGCCGAATTGGAGCAGGTGGCCGCGGCGGCGGAAGAGCGGGGAGCGTCCGACATCGCGCACGATTTGCGCGATGCGATGGCCTACATTTTGCAGTGTTCCTCCAACACCGCGTTTCAGGGCGTGCTGGAACGCGCGGTGGACAGGGGGATCATCAGCAAGGCGGCGCACAAGGAGTACGAAAAGCGGCTGGCTGTGGCCACGTGTGACGCAAACGGCGGGGTCTGCGCCTTCAACGGCACGGGCAACAGTTCCCGCCATCTTGTCGCCGGCCTGGGATTGGTTCATCCGGCCGTGGAGCTGTTGACTGCTCCGCCCAGTCAGGAGCAGGTGAACCAGGCCGTGGACAGCCTTGCCCTGATGATCAACGATCCGGTGTTTGGCGTGGCCAATGTGATGGCAGCCAACATCAAAAACGCGATCCGCATACACAGCGCGTCGGGCGGATCAACCAACCTGATGATGCACCTGGTAGCGGCCATGTTGTATGGCGGCTACAGGTTCAGCCTGTGGGATCTGGACCGGATTCACCACGAATACCCTGTTCCCGACCTGTTTGATTACAGTCTGACGCAGGGACGCGACATTTACGCGCTGGCGGTGCAGTGCTGCAGCGGCAGTATCCGCGGGATGGAGACGCTGTTTTACGAGCTGATGCAAAACGGCGTGCCGATGGATGTGGACGCGCCTACGGTAACGGGAACGACGTGGCGTGAACGGTTGGCTGACCAGGCGCGCCTGCCTGCAGACCGCGTCAAGGACAATCCGATCATTCTCTCCCGGCCGCGCCGGCCGTTCAGCGGGGTGGATGTGCTCACCGGCAACTTTTTTGAATCAGCCGTCGTGAAAATCAGCGGCATGACGACGGCCCAACTTGACGAGTTTGACAAGAAAGTGGCCTTTGTCCTCTATTACGAAAACGAGGATGACGCCAACCGCAATTTGCTGGATTCACATTTGCTGGATACGGTGAAGCGAATGAAATGCTTCGCGGAGGAAAACCTGCGGGCCGTGCTCCGCCACAATGCGCCTCACCGTCTGGAAGATTGGCAGACGCTCGACTACGATGCGCTGTTTGACCGAATGGTGGAGGATGGGGTGCTGAAAATCGCCGTCGTTATCTCCGGGCAGGGGCCGGTCGCGTTCGGGATGCCCGAGATGTTTACGCCGATGCAGCACATCAACGCCAACCGCAGCCTGAAACGACTGGCCACGCTCATCAGCGACGGACGCTATTCCGGCGTCACCTACGGAGCGGCGATCGGGCACATGACTCCGGAAGCCAGTCTGGGCGGAGGCATCCTCTACCTGAAGACGGGCGATCTCCTGTACCTGAATCTGCGTGAGCGGCAGATCCAGTTTGTCAATCAAGCCGCTTTTCAAAGCGGCAAGCTCCAGTTTTCCTTTGAGCAGGTCAAAGCGGAGCGGGCGGCCCTGGCGGACAGGCGGCTTGCCACCATCCGGACGCGGCAAAGACAGGTGGCGGCCAGCAACCGCATGACGGGACACACCGATGCGGCACACGGCGTGGTTCCGCTCAGCGTATTCGAGGAAGCCGTGCTCGACTACACTACAGACGTCGTCTATGGATTGCAGAAGAGATCGTAGGGAAAGGGTGGAGACAGAGGTGAAACAAACTCGTGCGGTGTTTGAGAGATTGGGGTTTCCGGCAGGCGATTGTCACGATTTGCCCAGCTCAAAAAAAACATTTCCGGACGGAGCCCAGTATCGCGTGGAAATTCCCAGCGTGGAAGGGCCAGCCTCGTTTGAAGCGGTGCTGGAAGCGTGTGAAACGTACGGCGTGACGATTCACCGAATCTCACAGGGCAGCGGGATCATGCTCCTGACCGATCGCGAGCTTGAGCAGATGGCGGCGATTGGCCGTCGGGAGAAGCTGGAGGTGAGCCTGTTCGTCGGCCCGCGCGGCACCTGGGACATTACGCCGATGACCTGGGCCAGTGCAGGAAAAATTGCCGGACTGCGGGTGCAGGGTATGGATCAGCTGGCGTATGCGATCGAAGACATCAAGCGGGCCTGCCAGGCGGGCATCCGCAGCATTTTGGTGGCGGACGAGGGGCTCTTGTGGCTGGTCAACGAGTTCAAGAAACTGGGCGAGCTGCCCCCCGACCTGCTCGTAAAGATTTCCGTTCAGATGGGCCAGGCAAATCCCGTATCGATCCGGCTGATGGAACAAATCGGCGCCGGCACGTACAACGTGCCGACGGACCTTTCGCTGCCGCGCCTGGCGGCGATCCGGCAAGCAGTCGACATCCCGATTGACATTTACGTGGAAGCGCCGGACGACATGGGCGGGTTTATCCGCCACTACGACATCCCGGAAATCATCCGGGTGGCGGCTCCCGTCTACATCAAATTCGGCCTGCGCAACTCGCCAAACATCTACCCCTCCGGCAGCCATTTGGAACAGACGTCGATCAGTTTGTGCAGAGAGCGGGTACGCCGCGCCCGGATCGGTCTCGACATCATTCAACGGTACGCGCCCGATCTGAAGATTTCGGAAAAAGGTGCCGCCGGATTGGCCGTTCCTGCCCTGCCGATGAAAGGTGAACACGCATGGACGTAGTCACCTTTGGCGAGACGATGGTTCTGTTTACTCCGGTCTCGGCGGGACCGCTCCGCTCCGCAACCCACTTTGAAAAAACCATCGGCGGTGCCGAGTCCAACGTGGCAATCGCCCTCGCGCGGTTGGGCCATCACGTAAGCTGGGTGAGCCGACTCGGTGACGACGAGTTCGGCTTGTACATCCGCAATGTGATTCGCGGCGAGGGGGTCGATACGTCGCACGTCGTGTTTGACGCCGATCATCCCACGGCCGTCTTTTTCAAAGAGCGGCAAATTGCCCGCGAGTCCAACGTGTACTATTACCGCCGGGGATCGGCAGCCAGCTGCCTCCAGCCGGAGGACGTCCGCGAGGAGTTGATTGCCCGGGCGAAGTTTCTGCACGTCACCGGGATTACGCCGGCGCTCAGTCCATCGTGCCGGGATACCGTGTACATGGCGATTGAAAAAGCGAAACGGCATCGGGTAACCGTCGTATTCGACCCCAACATCCGGCTGAAGCTGTGGCCCGCTGACGAAGCGCGCAACGTGCTGATGGACATCGCCGGCCAATGCGACATCGTCCTGCCCGGATGGGAGGAAGGCCGGCTGCTGACGGGAGAAGACGCTCCCGAGCAAATCGCCGAACGATTGCGGAAAAACGGGGCAGCGGCCGTGGTGGTCAAGCTGGGCGAGCGCGGCGCTTACTATGCGACCGCAGACGAACGCGCGTACGTCGACGGATTTCCCGTCCCGCAGATCGTGGACCCGATTGGGGCCGGAGACGGTTTTGCCGCCGGTTTCCTGTCGGGATTGATCAGAGGCTGGTCGTACCGGGACGCCGTCAGGCTGGGTAACCGCGTCGGAGCTTATGCGCTGACGGTTGTCGGAGACGTCGAAGGATATCCGTACTGGTCGCAGATCGCGGATGAGAAGCCGCACATTCATCGCTGACCAGTAAACATACAAGGAGGGGAGAGAGCCAACCGTGCTGCCGAAAGTCAAGTTGCTGGAACGATTGGTGGAAAGCGGTGTGATCGCCGTGATCCGCCGGATTCCCGAAGACAGGATCGAACAAGTGGCGGACAGTCTGGTGCGGGGAGGCGTTACGGCCCTTGAGATTACGGTGGATTCAGAGAGTGCGTACGCTTCCATCGCCACGCTCAGCCGCCGTTATCAGGGACGTGCGATCATCGGAGCGGGAACAGTGATCGACAGCGAATCCGCCGTGATGGCGATCAAAAGCGGAGCCGATTTCATCTTCAGCCCCAGCCTGCATCAAGGCGTGATTCGTGCCGCCTTGCGTTACGGGAAGATCGCCGTACCGGGCGTGATGACGCCGACCGAAATGATTACGGCGGTGGAGTGGGGGGCCGATTTGGTCAAGCTATTCCCCGCGGCCGCGCTCGGGGTGCAGTATCTACAAGATGTCAAAGCGCCGTTTCCACACATTCCGATCATTCCTACCGGAGGCATTGACGAGCACAATGTCGCCGCGTTTATCGAGGCGGGAGCGGCAGCAGTCGGTATTGGCGGAAAACTGCTAAATCGCCGGGCGATTGCTGCCGGTGACTTTGCCGCCGTGGAACAAACGGCCCGAACAATTGTGGACGCCGTTCGCCGTGCCCGTGTTGATTGCGGAAAATCAGCGTAAAGAGTCTCGTTCATAGGTCCCGATTCTATGGTAATATATCTCCAACATCATTTCCGCAATCACATGGATAAAGGGAGGATACAATGCCGATCATTCAAGCTGTGGAACGTGCTCTGAAAATACTCGACCTTTTTGATGAACAGGTAACCGAACTGAAAATCACCGAAATCAGCGAACGTATGCAGTTGCACAAGAGTACGGTTCATTCCCTGTTAAAGACGCTACAGGTACACGGCTACATTGACCAAAACCCGGAAAACGGCAAATATCGGTTGGGGATGAAGCTGTTTGAACGAGGGCATTATGTCATCCATGGTCTGGATATTCGGAAAATAGCGAAAAGATACCTCGTCGACTTGTCCATGAAGACCGGGCAAACAACGCATCTTGTCATCCTGGACGACAAAGAGGGCGTGTATATCGATAAGGTGGAAGGTCCGATGGCGACGATTTTGTACTCGCGCATCGGCAGGAGAATTCCCGTACATTCCAGCGCGGTGGGCAAGGTGCTGGTCGCCTTCTTGCCGGAGGAAGAACTTCGATACATCTTGGATGGATATCAGTACGTGCCGCAGACGCCAAACACGATCACCAATGAACAGGCGTTTCGGCAGGAACTGGAGAAGGTGCGGCAGGCTGGTTATGCAGTAGACAATCAGGAGAACGAGCCGGGCGTTCGCTGCATCGCTGTTCCCATCCGCAATCACAAGGGGCAGGTGGTGGCTGCTGTCAGCATCTCCACGCTGGTCTCCCGCGTAGATGACCACATGTTGATGGAGTTCCTCGGCATGTTGAAGCCGGCAGCAGAGGAAATGTCGCAGCAGATGGGGTACGGTATCGCCTCACAGCATTCGTAACAAATCGTCTCGCAACTTTCGTGACAAGGAAGTGCACCCGTGGGTGTCAGCATAATTTAAAACATAGTTTTACAATACAAAACAAATGGGAGGGTACCATATGCGGATTATTCGATTCTTGATGGGGGACTCTGTTCCGGTGCTTGCAGCTGTCCTCGATGATTCCCGGGTATATGTGCTGCCGCAGCGCGATTTTCTCGAGCTGGTGAGGGAGGCGGATGAGCGCGGGATCAGCCCGCTTGCCGTGGTGCAGGAAGCCATCGCCGATGCGCAGCCGATTCCGCAGCGAATGGAAGAACTGCCGCTCTTGGTGCCGGTGGAAGCGCCGGAGGTCTGGGCCTGCGGCGTGACGTACGAGCGAAGCCGGGATGCGAGAAACTACGAGGCTACCGGCGGAAAGCTGGACGTCACGACGTTTTACGACAAAGTATATGAGGCGAAACGGCCGGAGATCTTCTTTAAATCGACCGCAGCCCGAACGGTCGGCCCCAATCGGGAATTGTACCTGCGCAGTGACTCCAATTGGCAGATCCCGGAGCCGGAACTTGGCCTGGTTCTCGCCAGTGACGGCAGAATACTCGGATATACGGTCGGCAACGACATGAGCTGCCGTGACATCGAGGGAGAAAACCCGCTTTATCTGCCCCAGGCGAAAGTGTGGCGGGGCTCCTGCTCAATTGGCCCGGCGATACGTCTGGCGGAAACGGTGGATGATCCGTACGCCTTCCAGATCACCTGCCGCATCAGCCGGAACGGAACCAAAGTGGTGGAAGGTACAGCAAGCACCGGACAGTTGAAGCGGCGGTACGATGATCTGGTCGCGTATCTGCTGCGGGACAACCAGATTTTTGACGGCACCGTGTTGTTGACCGGCACGTGCATCGTCCCGCCGGATGAGTTCACGCTGGCCGACGGTGATCGGATCGAGATTGAGATATCCGGCATCGGCGTGCTGGTCAATCCCGTCAAGAGCCAGGCAGTGAAAAGTGTTACCGTGTAAAACCAGATTCAACCGACAAAAACGGAGCCGGTCATCCGGCTCCGTTCCAGACTGAAGACAAACTGTACTTTTTCATTGAGGTTCCGCAAGGAAACAATCTTTCCATCGTTGTCAGGCCGAAAGGCCTGCACATTGATCAACCGAAGGTGGAGATAAAGTACGGGCATGGAGTGATGGGCCAAGCGAGCTCCTTTGACGACCGACTTAGCGGAAAAACGAAGACGCGGGAATCAACAGGGGACACAAGTCTCACTTCATCGAAATACCCAGATGTTTGTCCCCTGCCCGCGTCTCGTTTTGGAGCGGACATCATTCGCTTCTGTGCTGGGCGTCAAGCGAGCGAGCGGGCCCGATCTCCCATGCGCCGCAGACTTTGTCTACACGCTGAAACGGAGCCGGTCATCCGGCTCCGTTCGTGACGCATCCCTACACTTTTCTGCTGTCGGCTACCCTCGCGTCTTTGTCCTGCTGTAACGTTTTCTTGTATTCGACGAGGCCAATCTCGCAGCCGGGGCCGATCGTTACGTTGTTTCCGCGCACGACGCTGGCCTTCGTGTACTCCAGATAGATGTCGTCGCCCTCGATCGTGCCGGCTGTAAGTGAACCGGCGGACGGAGAGAACAATGACTGAAACATTGCGCCAAGGCCCGACCCGAACCCTCTGCGGACACAGATCTGGTCGCCGCCGATTTCCTTGGCTGTGGAATCACCGTACAGGCGGACGTCGACCCTGCCCGCATTCAACAGCCCGCCGACGGTAAAGCTGCCGGTGGCCAAAAACCTCTCAGCCTGGCAGTCGCCTTTTGCCTTGAGCATCCCTTTGATTTCCAGTTCCTCTCCGCTGATATGGCCGTCTACTCGTAACTCTCCGCGAAGCAGGACTTCCTGCAGTTCGGCATTGCCGTGAATGTCCAGATTGCCGGTGATCTTTGCCTTTGCCGCCTGCATGTTTTGTGAAACGATGGCATCCCCGGTGATCTTCGCCGTTTCTGCTTTCAAGCTGCCATAAAACTCGCATCTCCCCATGCAGGTAAATGTGCGGCAGTCCACATCGCCGTCCACTCGGCCTTCTCCGCGCACTTTTACGTCATGGTAGACCCCGCCGGACGCGCTCACTGTACCGGTGATGGTCAAGTCTGATCTGATATTGCCTGGTTCCATTTGTATCCCTCCTTGACACAGCTTGCTTGACACAGCTTGGGCCGTGCGGTCATGGATGCCAGTGGTCAACGGACATGTCTCAGGTCTCCTTCGACGATTACACCTGTTGATGACGGGTCACCTTGGCCTCGGGAGACTGCTCGTATTTGTTGCGGTACTCGACCAGTTCGATGTCGCAGCCCGGACCGATGCGCACGTTGTTTCCGCGAACCACGCCGGCTTGCGTGTATTCCAGATAGATGTCATCACCCTCGATGCTGTCTGCGCTCAGTTTGGACGCAAACGGGGGAAAGAGAAACGCCAGAAATCTGGAAAGGTCGTTTGTCTCTCTGCGAACCGATATCGTTTTGCCGCCCATTTCCCGGATGCGGCTGTGTCCGTACAGCCTGACATCAATCGTTTCCGCGTTGACCAGTCCGTCGATGCGGATACCGCCCTTGATGGTGAGGGTTTCCACCTCGCAGTTTCCGGTGATGTTCGGCATTCCGCTCAGCTCCGCCCGCTCACCGACAATGTCGCCGCGGACGGTCGCCTTGCCGTTTATGACGACGTGCTCCGCCTTGAGAAAGCCGGCGATGGTGGCCAGCCCGTTTACTTCGATGCTGTCGTCAGCTGTTACGCTGCCGTTAATGTCTGCCTTGCCGTTGCAGAGAAACCTGACGCATGACAGATCGCCGTTTACCTTGCTCATTCCGTCGATTCTGACGTTGTTGAAAACCCCGCCCGACGCGCTTCCCATCCCGCTGATCAGCAGGTTGTGCCGCTTTTCCCTGTCCATAGGCGATTCCTCCCTTACGATAGTTTCAATTTCAGTGTTTCAATAACGTCGGCGATATTGAGCCGTTCCACGATGTTGACGCTCTGCTCGAAGTAGACGTCGCTCGGGCTTGAGACGAGCAGAAAAGCGGACACGCCCATTTTGCGCACGAAGATCAGTTCGCAATTTTTTCCTGCGAATTTGCCGTAGTGTCGGAGCAGCGTGCCGAGCAGGTTTTTGCCTTCGTCGAGGCTGATGACGCCCTGCTGGAGCAGCTTTTCCAGGATGAAGACAGCCAGGATGTGGTCGAACGGAAACACCGGTGCATCCCCGAACTGTTCCGTAAACAAGTCCAGTGCCACTTTTGAAACAATGTTACGTTTCAGTAAGTCCTGTTTGCTCAAGGATATGTCCGCAGGCGCGGGCGAGAACATATCGGCCAGTTCGTCGAGCGACAAGTCATCCTTCATGTTTTTGATCTTGTCAATGCGAGCGAGGATCATTTCGCGGGGAAAAAACGTCTCCTGACCGGTGAAGGTGGATTTGCGGATGAACCACTCTTCGGGAATGAGCTTTTTTCGCTTCCAGCGGTACAGTTGGCCGTATGAGATGCCTGTCAGTTCCAGCAGTTCCTTCTTGGAGATGAGATCCTGTTCCACAACGGGCCCCCCTTTCGCACAATTAGTGTAACATAACAATGTTACGTTGTAAAGGCGGCAGCCGCCTGTTCGGGAAACAAGCAGGTGGAAGTAGGCATATCACGTAACTGCGCTGCTGTGTCCCGATTTCATGATCGTGCTGTTATGAAATTAATATTGCAATAACTAAAATGTGGTGCAATAATTATTTCATAAACGACGTGGGGGGAGTCACCATGAATCTTTCTTCCTTTCAGCAGCACTACCGTGAAAAACGTCCGAAATCAGCGGCGTTTTTTGAGCAGGCACAAATGTTGATTGCCGGTGGAGTGAACGGCAATCTGCGATACTATCAACCCTTTCCCATTACCTTTGCGCAGGCGCGTGATGCCTGGCTGTATGACCTGGACGGCCATGCGTACGTCGACTACTTGCTGTCTTATGGCGCTTTGCTTTTGGGGCATGGTCATCCGGTTGTGCAGAAGGCGATTCAACAAGTATGGGAACAGCAGGGGACCAGCAGTTTTGGTGCAACTCATCCGCTGGAGCTGGAAATGGCACAAGAACTGGCCGGTCTGTATCCCAGCTTCGAGGAAGTGCGGTTTACCAATTCCGGTTTGGAAGCGACGCTGTTTGCTCTGCGTCTGGCAATGGCTTACACGGGGAAAACGCATATCGCCAAATTTGAGGGCCATTATCACGGGGCGCACGATCATGTGCTGGTCAGCGTAAATCCGACCTTTGACCGCTTCGGGGATCAAACATCGCCGGCGTCCGTTCCGGAATCCCTGGGGACACCGGATTACTATCTGCAGCATACCGTCGTGCTTCCGTTCAACGATTGGGATGCTTGCGAAAAAATTATGACAGAGAAAAAGGATCAGCTCGCCGCTGTCATCGTGGAACCGATGCAATCCGGATATATCCCGGCCGACCGCCAGTTTATGAAAAATCTGCGGCAGCTGACTGACAACCTCGGAATCATCCTCATTTTTGATGAAGTCAAGACGGGATTTCGCGTTTCCTTGGGGGGCGCCCAGGATTACTATGGCGTAACGCCAGATTTAAGCGCATTGGGGAAAGTGGTGGGAGGAGGGTTCCCGATCGGCGTCGTCGGGGGAAAACGCCGCCTTCTCGAGATGTGTTCGCCTCTGCGCTCCCGCAATCGTCAGGAAGTCGTCTTTCACAGCGGCACCTTCAACGGCAATCCCATCTCCCTTGCGGCAGGCCTGGCTACGATTCGGTATTTGCAGGAGCCTGGCCGTTTTGCATCGCTGGTGCAGCGCACACATCAGCTGCGCGACGGAATTCACGAGCTTGCCCGGCGGTATGGCGTCCCCGTAAAAACAATGGGCGTCGGGACCATTTTCAACGTCCTGACTACGGAGGCTGAAGTACGGAATTATCGCGATCTGGGGGCGAACCGCCACGAGCTTCGCCTTGCGCTCGACTATCTGCTGATGGATCACGGTGTCTATTCAAAACCGCTCAATCGCTTTTCGCTCTCAGACGCGCACGGCCCGGCGGAGATTCAGGCGACGCTGGACGCGTTTGAAAAAAGTTTTGCCGCGCTGGGCCAACATGTGACCGCATAGTCGTGTCCCGCTGCGTTGTCGCCGCTTCTATCCTTTCGTATACTTAACGGTATTGGATGTACGGGACAACGTATTGAGGTGATCACGATGGAATACGGACCTTCCATTCTCCAGAAGGTGTCACAGTTGTACGCACAGATGAGTCCCTCACAGCAGCGGATTGCCGACGTAATACTGCGGGACCCTGAATCGGCCGCCTTTTACAACGTCGCCGAAATGTCCCGCAAGGCCGGTGTCAGCGAATCGACCGTTACCCGCTTTGCCTCGTTTATCGGCTGTTCGGGCTATCCGGCCCTCTCGCGGGAACTGCAGGAACTGGTCCGATCAAAGTTGACCACCGGCGAGCGCTTCCAGCTCTCGCGCGTGGTGGAAAGCGCCGAGCAGCGAACAGTCCTGCAGTATTTCGAAGAGGATGTGCAAAACCTGACGCTGATGATGGAACGAATCGATTTGGAGGCGTTTGGAAGGATCGTCAAACGTCTCGTCGCGGCTCCGCGCATCGGAATCGTTTGTGCGCGAAGCACGCTGTCCATCGGGCTTTTCTTCGAGTTTTACCTGCGTTTTCTGAGCAAGGAGACCGTCTTGCTTACCGGAGAGCCGCGCACGGTTGATCAGCTGCAACGCTTTGGCGCAGACGATGTGATTGTGGGCATCGGCTTTGCGCGATACTCCCGTTTTACGGTCGACTGTCTGGCCTACGGGAAGAAAAAAGGGGTTCATGTCGCAGCCATTACTGACTATCCCTCTTCGCCGCTGGTTCGCCATGCCGACGAGGTGCTCTATACGCCGACAGGAATTGCTTCACACATGGATTCCCTGGTAGCGCCGCTTTCGGTCGTCACTGCCCTGCTGCGAGCGATGACCCAGGCGTCTGCCGAACAGGCCAAGGATGTCCTGCTGGAATTGGAAGAGGTTTGGAGGCACTTTGACAGTTACGTGGAACCCAGGAAATAGACATGTGCGTGACCCTATCAAACTGCACGTGCAAAACACCCTGCCGGCATCGGTAGGGTGTTTTTGCATAATGCAGGATTTTCTACACATACAAACGTTGTTCATGGGAAATGTATGGATATGAAACTGGGGGTTTATGGCGAACACGATGTCTGAGCGCTTACGAACAAGGAGGGATTCATTTGAATCACAGAGAGCATCAAGAAGAGAATCCGTTTTTCAATCTGGTCGAGAACAAGCTCGAGGAGCCCGGGAATGACCAACAGAAGAAGCAGCAGAACGACGAACGACAGCATGGGCAGCAGGACGTACAGCAGGCAATTGAGCAGAAGCGGCAGCAGATAGCGCCGCCAGCCGCGCCTTGTCAGCGGGAGGAGCAGCAGAATCAGGTGAACCATCAAAAAATCAATCAATTTATCCAGGAATCCAAACAAGAACTGCAAGAAGGAGCACTTGGCGATATCTGGCAACAGGAGCAACAGGAGCAACCGCAGCAACAACAAGAACAGCAACAACAGCAACCGCAACATCAACTGCAAGAATCGAAACCTGCATCCGGTATGCAGCAGGGGAGTGCCAGCCAAGGTGCTGTCGGCACGGTGTGAAAAAACGTTTGCAACCGAACAGCTGCCCCAACCGTAATAATAGTAGGAATACGAACTTGATTCATGGGGAGGCAATCACATGCTCATCTCAACCACCAACACCTTGCAGGGCAAAGAAGTTGTGGAGTATCTGGGCATTGTCAGCGGTGAAGTGATTATGGGGGCCAACGTGGTTCGCGATTTTCTGGCAGGGATCACTGACATCATCGGCGGCCGCAGCGGTGCCTATGAGAACAAGCTCGCCGAAGGCAGGGAACTGGCGATCCAGGAAATGAAGGAGAAAGCGAGAGCCCTGGGGGCAAATGCCGTCATCGGCGTGGATTTGGACTTCGAGACGCTGCGCGAAGGCATGATGATGGTAATCGCTACGGGAACAGCGGTACGGGTGAAGTGACAGTCGGGCATCTGCCCGGCTTTCTCTTTGATGCGATCGGGTAGGACAAAACAAGCGGAGCAAAAAATGCTTTACTCCGAATGGGAAGCAATACTATTCTAACAAGTGAACAAGTATTTTCTAAATTGTCAGCAAATAACATACGCTGCCGGCATCCCATTAGGGAGAACGGACTTCCGTAGACGCAGCAGCTCACCCTGCCAAAGAACCAGTAAAAAATAACTACTATAATACATGGCGGCGGCGAGGCCGTTCCCCCAAAACGCCGAAAGCGCGAGATACAAACCTTCATCTGCGGGCATTGCGACAATAATTCTTGCTCTGTCGACCATGGTAGAAAAAACTGGTCAAGACTTGGAGTCCTGCGATAAAATAAGACCTGCGAACTACTGTCTCATAATGAGGGACCGCTCGTGTACCTTTTTGGCTGTTATCAAAAAGCTGGAAGACCACACCGTGCACGTTGACTTCTACCACCTGTCGAAGCAGCCTCAGCCGTGCGCCTGATGCTGAAGGCAAACGCCAGATTCGTGAAAAAAGACGGGATAATTTCGTCGCGGCCGCCTTCGACGAGGCGGGCGCAGAACCAGTTTGCGGATTGGACAAGCGCGGTGACAAATGCGTCGCGATCCGCACTGTCGATTGGGGCTGTTGCAGGGATGTCTGACAAGCCAGCGATCACGATGGGAGGATACCTGCATGAAAAGGACCTTGCGTGCGTATGTGTTTCCGGTACTGATGGCCGGTCTGTTGCTGGCCGGCTGCTCCGAGGGCGTCAAAGATGCGGAGTCCGACATGAAAAAGCAGTTGGACGCCGATCTGAGAGCCGTGGAAAAGGTAACCGTGCTCTCCACGGACGGTCAGGAAGTTCCTCTTGCTCTCGACGAATTTCTCAAGGAACTTCCCGAGCAGGGAAAAGACCTGCAGGTTTCCCCGCAGCCGCTGAAGCGGGACGAGATTCGCTATACGCTGGTGCTCTACCGGCAGAAGCTGGCCCCGTTGGTGGTGGAAGTGGGCAAGCAAGCAAGCCAGTACGGAGAGAATACATATCGCGGACCGGGTGCCGACCGCTTTTACCAGTGGATCCATCGGAAGGCGGGAAAAGGGCTGCTGCCGACAGCAGTCCAGACGGCGGTGGTCACTGCTGAAGACTTGGGTCAAACGGTTACGCTTGGCACAACCCAGGCGAAATTTCTCCAGGGGGTGCTTGCGGCTGCCACCCCGCTGAGCGACGAGAAGATCGATCAGTACCCGCTGTATCCCAATTACCTGCTGCGCATCGATGCAGGGGATCGTTCCCTGCACGTTTCCATGCTAACGCCGACGTTGGTGTCCATTCCGTTCGGCCGGGAAACGCATTACTACAGCATCCAGGGTTCGCTGTTTTCGCAGCTCACCCAATGGCTGCCGCCGCGGCGGACGGAGGGTGATGCGTTGGACAGGCTGTTTCAGGCATCGAAAATCCGCATCGAGCCGTCCGGGGACGTAAGCGTGGCGTCTGTCGAGCAAAGCGCGACGGATACGACGGTGGAGCAGGGGAAAGCACATCAGTGTGTCCGGCTGCTGAAAGGCGGCGTGGCGATTGCCGGTCAGCCAAAGTCGCCGGGCAATGAGCGCTATCGCCTGATCTTTTCCGTCGAACAGGGCGACGTGACCGTGCACGTCTACGATCGCCATATTCGCGTGAACGACACCTGGTATGTCCACGAGCATCTGGACGACAAGCTGCTGACCCTGTTTGGGGGAAAAAAGTAAGCGGAATTCTCATGAAATGTTCGACTTCTGGTCACGATAGTAGAGAACATGTCAATTCCACTACCACTTTTGCGATTTTTGTCGTAGAATAGTTACGTTGCACTGATAAAGGCAGTTTTGTGTCTGGCGGAACAAATTTTGGGCCGGTGCGAACCTGCCGATCCTTATTTGCCATTAGGAGGATGGAGAATGAACATTCACGAGTATCAAGGCAAAGAGATACTGAAGCAGTACGGTGTAAAGGTTCCCGAAGGACGCGTGGCGTTCACCGTGGATGAAGCGGTGGAGGCAGCCAAGGAACTGGGCACCCAGGTAGTCGTCGTGAAGGCGCAAATCCATGCCGGCGGACGCGGTAAGGCAGGCGGGGTAAAAGTGGCGAAAAGCCTCGACGAAGTCCGTACATATGCGCAAGAGCTGCTTGGCAAGGTTCTGGTTACTCACCAAACCGGTCCGGAAGGCAAAGAAGTAAAACGCCTCCTGATTGAGCAGGGCTGCGACATCAAGAAGGAATACTACGTCGGTCTTGTGGTTGACCGTTCGACAGGCCGTGTCGTTATGATGGCCTCCGAAGAGGGCGGTACTGAAATCGAAGAAGTGGCAGCACGCACCCCGGAAAAAATCTTCAAGGAAGTCATCGATCCGGTTACCGGCCTGACTCCATTCCAAGCGCGCAAGCTGGCGTTTGCGATCAATATTCCGAACGAATTGGTAAACAAAGCCGTCAAGTTCATGATGGGCCTGTACCAAGCATTTGTCGACAAAGATTGCTCCATCGCCGAAATCAACCCGCTCGTGGTTACCGGTGACGGCGAAGTCATGGCGCTTGACGCCAAGCTGAACTTCGACAGCAACGCCCTGTTCCGCCACCCTGAGATCGTGGAACTGCGCGACCTGGATGAAGAGGACGAAAAAGAGATCGAAGCATCCAAATTTGACCTCTCCTACATCGCCCTGGATGGCAACATCGGCTGCATGGTAAACGGTGCCGGCCTGGCCATGGCGACCATGGACATCATCAAATTCTACGGCGGCGAACCTGCCAACTTCCTCGATGTAGGCGGCGGCGCTACCGAAGAAAAAGTAACCGAAGCGTTCAAGATCATCCTGAAAGACCCGAAAGTAAAAGGGATCTTTGTCAACATCTTCGGCGGCATCATGAGATGCGACGTTATCGCAAACGGCGTTGTTGCTGCTGCGAAACAAGTGAAACTGGATCGTCCGCTGGTTGTCCGTCTGGAAGGCACCAACGTGGACCTCGGCAAGAAAATCCTCAGCGAATCCGGGCTCAACATCGTTGCGGCTGACTCCATGGCGGATGGCGCTGAGAAGATCGTAGCGCTGGTTCAATAAGGCACAGTCTCGGACGCACCGGAGAAAAGGCTTTTCGAGAAGTATCTATACGCGATGAAAAAGGTGGGACAATTACGCGATGAGTATTCTCGTGAACAAACATACAAAGGTAATCACCCAGAACATGACTGGTAAAACCGGTATGTTCCATACCAAAGGCGGTCTGGAGTACGGCACGCAAATGGTTGCAGGTGCAGTACCCGGCAAAGGCGGCACCGTAGTCGATTTCACGCTGGACAACGGCAGCACTGTATCGGTTCCGGTATTCAACACGGTAGCAGAAGCAAAAGAAGCGACCGGTGCCAACACATCGGTTATCTACGTTCCGCCGGCGTTTGCGGCTGACGCCATCATGGAAGCGGTTGATGCCGAACTGGATCTGGTCATCTGCATCACCGAAGGCATCCCGGTTCTCGACATGGTGAAAGTAAAACGCTACATGGAAGGCAAAAAGACCAAATTGATCGGCCCCAACTGCCCTGGTATCATCACGCCGGGTGAGTGCAAAATCGGCATCATGCCGGGCTACATTCACACCCCGGGTAAAGTGGGCATCGTATCCCGCTCCGGCACCCTGACCTACGAGGCGGTTCATCAAACCACGACCCGCGGTATCGGTCAGTCCACCGCAGTCGGTATCGGTGGTGACCCGGTAAAAGGCATGGAATTCATCGACGTGCTGAAACTGTTCAACGAAGACCCGGATACCGAAGCGGTTATCATGATCGGGGAAATCGGCGGTACGGCTGAGGAAGAAGCGGCTGAATGGATCGCTGCCAACATGAAGAAGCCGGTCGTAGGCTTTATCGGCGGTCAAACTGCTCCTCCGGGAAAACGTATGGGCCACGCTGGTGCAATCATCTCCGGCGGCAAAGGTACGGCAGCCGAGAAGATCGCCAAGCTGGAAGCGTGCGGCGTGCGCGTGGCAAAAACGCCGGCAGTCATCGGCGAAACGCTGGTGGAAGTGCTCAAAGAGCGCGGTCTGCTGGAAAAAGTAATGAACAAGTAATTCAATCTGGTCGCAGTTTGCGTGCCGAAAGAGGACAAGCATGGACGCTTGCCCTCTTTCTTTTTTTGTGCCCGCCGCTGTCTCCGTGTACAATAGCAGGCGAAACGTCGCGGCAGATGCCGCCGGACAACCACGCACAGATCGGAGGCGGTCGGGTGAAGGTCGGAAGTGATCGATTGGAAGAGCGGGATTGGCTGTATGCGATGATCAAGATGAACGGTCTGGGACGAAAAAAACTTTGGGAGCTGTACGGGCGCTGGGGATCATTCGCGCAAGCTGCCGTCAACTGGAAGACCGTTTTGGAAGAGGGGAACGTACGGGTGAGAACTGTGCAGACCTGGACGGACGCGCTTGCGCCATCCGCTGTGCTGGCAGTGAAGCAGGAACGAATCCGCGCCGGCATCTCGTTCGTATGTTTCTGGGAAGAGGCATTTCCCCCGCTGCTCAGGAACATTCCAGACCCGCCATTAGCCTTGTTTTACAGAGGGGATGTGTCGCTGCTGAAGCAGCCTGCGATCGGTGTCGTGGGCGCCCGCAAGCCGACTGCATATGGACGGGCGGCGTGCCGCCACCTGGTCAAACAGTTGGCCCAAACAGGCATGGTAATCGTCTCCGGGCTGGCGTACGGAATTGACGCTGAAGCGCACAGGGCGGCACTTGACGCCGGAGCGCCTACTGTCGGGGTGATGGGCTGCGGAATCGACCAGGTGTATCCCGTGTTTCATCGGCGTCTCTACGCGGAGATTGGGTCAAGCGGCCTGCTTCTTTCGGAATATCCGCCGGGGACGCCCGCTAAGCCGGGCCTGTTTCCCGAGCGCAACCGGATCATCAGCGGGCTGAGTCTCGGCGTGCTGGTCGTCGAAGCGGCGGAACGCAGCGGATCGCTGATTACGGCCGATTGTGCGCTGGAGCAGGGGCGGGAAGTGTTTGCCGTCCCCGGGCCGATATTTTCCGAGGTGAGCGCGGGTCCGCATAACTTGCTGAAACAAGGTGCAAAGCTAGTAACGAATGCGGCCGACGTGCTGGATGAATTGGGGGTATGGCCTAAGACGCCTGTTGCGGACGATCAGCCAGCCTGTGGAGATGGGGGCAGGCTGGGCGAAGCGGAGAGCAAAGTATACGCGCTGATTGGCTGCGAGCCCGTCCACGCTGACCAGCTGGCCGAAGCGCTCCCGCCGCGGGAACGGCAGCGGCTGCACCAGACCCTGCTTATGCTGGAAACAGGAGGATTCATTGTCAGCTTGCCCGGAGGCTATTTTGCCAGAAAGTGACCTCGTCCGATTTCCTCTAAGCAATATCAAGCCTTGCAGGTGTTTGACAAATCGGATGAGCATATTTAATAATAGGGGAGATTCCTTACAGAAAGGGGAGGAAATAAGTGGCTGACACGCTTGTGATTGTCGAATCCCCAGCAAAAGCAAAAACGATTGGAAAATATCTGGGAAGCAAATATATGGTGAAAGCGTCCATGGGCCATGTGCGCGACCTCCCAAAAAGCCAAATGGGTGTTGACGTATCGAAAGGATTTGAACCGAAATACATAACCATTCGCGGCAAGGGGGATGTGCTGAAAACCCTTAAGGACGCCGCCAAGAAAGTAAAAAAGGTATACCTGGCGGCGGACCCGGACCGCGAAGGGGAGGCGATTGCCTGGCACTTGGCGCAGTATCTCGGGTTGGACATGAGCCAGCCGCTGCGCGTGGTGTTCAACGAGATTACCAAAGACGCCATCAAGGAGGCGTTCAAACACCCCCGTCACATTAACATGGACCTGGTGAACGCCCAGCAGGCGCGGCGAATCCTGGACCGCCTGGTCGGTTACAACATCAGCCCGATCTTGTGGAAAAAGGTGCGCAAAGGGCTGAGTGCCGGGCGCGTTCAGACGGTGACGGTCAAGCTGATCATTGACCGCGAGCGGGAAATCCAGCGGTTTGTGCCGGAGGAGTACTGGACGATCAGCAGTACGCTCTTGAGCAACGGCAAGCCGTTTGAGGCCAAATTCTACGGATACGGCGACGAAAAAAGGGATCTGAAGTCAGAGGCGGACGTCAATGCGGTGCTGGACCGCATTCAGGGACAGCCGTACGTGGTGCAGAAGGTGACCAAACGGGAGCGCAAGCGCAATCCCGCACCACCGTTTATCACCAGCTCGCTGCAGCAGGAAGCGGCACGCAAGCTGAACTTCCGGGCGGCCAAGACGATGCGGATTGCGCAGGAGCTGTATGAAGGGATTGATCTGGGCGGCAAGGAAGGAACGGTCGGTCTGATCACCTACATGCGTACCGACTCCACGCGCGTTTCCGTGACGGCCCAAGAGGAAGCCAAAGCCTACATCGTGGAACACTTCGGGGCTGATTACGTCCCGGCCGAGCCGCGTGCCCAGGTGAAAAAGGAAAATGCCCAGGATGCCCACGAAGCGATTCGCCCGACGTCGGTCATGCGCACGCCGGACCAGCTCAAGGATGTGCTGAGCCGCGACCAGCTTCGCCTGTACCGGCTGATCTGGGAGCGCTTCCTTGCCAGTCAGATGGCGTCTGCTGTGCTGGACACGATGAGCGTGGACATCGCGGCAGGTGAAGTGACGTTCCGGGCGACCGGTTCCAAGGTAAAGTTCCCCGGCTTCATGAAGGTATATATTGAAGGAAGCGACGACGGCAAGGAAGAGGAAACATTCCTGCCGCCGATTGAAGAGGGACAGACGCTGGAATTGAAGGAAATCGAACCGACCCAGCACTTTACGCAGCCGCCGCCCCGCTACACCGAAGCGCGGCTGGTCAAGACGCTGGAGGAACTGGGGATTGGACGCCCCTCTACTTATGCGCCGACATTGGACACGATCCAGAAACGGGGCTACGTGGCTCTGGAGGAGAAGCGGTTCGTCCCGACCGAACTGGGGGAGATCGTCATTTCCCTGATCGAAGAGTTCTTCCCCGAAATCCTGGATGTGGAGTTTACCGCCCACATGGAATCCGACCTGGACAACATCGAGGAAGGGATTGTCGATTGGGTGAAGGTGCTCGACGCCTTCTACCAGGATTTTTCCAAGCGGCTCGCCGTTGCCGAGGAGCAGATGGAACAAGTAGAGCTGAAGGACGAAGAATCCGACGAGACGTGCGAACTGTGCGGCCGGGTGATGGTGTACAAACTGGGGCGTTTCGGGAAGTTTCTCGCCTGCTCCGGATTTCCCGAATGCCGCAACACCAAACCGATCGTCAAGGAACTCGGCATCCCCTGCCCGCAGTGTGAAACCGGATCGATCATTGAACGTAAATCTAAGAGGAACCGTATTTTTTACGGATGCAACCGTTATCCGGAATGCGATTTTGTTTCCTGGGACAAACCAATTGCGCGTCCTTGTCCGAAGTGCGGCGGGATGCTCGTCGAAAAGAAACGGAAAAAGCAGGGCGTCAGCATTGTCTGCACCAAATGCGATTACCAGGAAGAAGCCGATTCCTGAGGACGTGTGGAGGATACCAGCATGAATGAACAACCGTACGTAACCGTGGTGGGGGCCGGGTTGGCAGGCAGTGAAGCGGCCTGGCAGATCGCCCAATCCGGCGTCCGCGTCAAACTGTATGAAATGCGGCCGAAGACACAGACGCCCGCTCACCATACCGACAAATTTGCGGAGCTGGTCTGCAGCAATTCACTGCGGGCCAATTCGCTGACCAACGCGGTAGGGGTATTAAAGGAAGAAATGCGCCGCTTTGACTCGGTCATCATCGGCGCAGCGGACAAGTGCGCTGTTCCGGCCGGCGGTGCGCTGGCCGTGGATCGGCACGAGTTTGCCCAATATGTGACCGATGCCGTGCGCAACCACCCGCTGATCGAAGTGATCAACGAGGAAGTGACGGAGATTCCCGAGGGCATCGTGGTGATTGCCACCGGCCCGCTCACTTCGCCGGCGCTGTCGGAGAAGCTGAAGGAGTTGACTGGTGAAGAGTACCTGTACTTCTATGACGCGGCGGCGCCCATCATCGAAAAGGACTCCATCGACATGGACAAGGTGTTTGTCGCGTCGCGCTACGACAAGGGAGAAGCAGCCTACCTCAACTGCCCGATGACGGAAGAGGAGTTCAACCGCTTTTACGACGCGCTGATCACGGCGGAGGAAGCCCCGCTCAAGGAGTTTGAGAAGGAGATCTATTTCGAAGGCTGCATGCCGATTGAAGTGATGGCCAAACGGGGACGGCAGACGATGCTGTTCGGTCCGCTGAAACCGGTGGGCTTGATTGATCCGCGCACCGGCAAGCAGCCGTTTGCCGTCGTGCAGCTTCGCCAGGACAACGGAGCGGCCACCCTGTACAACATGGTCGGCTTCCAGACACATCTCAAGTGGCCGGAACAAAAACGGGTCTTTTCGCTCATCCCTGGCTTGGAAAACTGCGAAATCGTCCGCTACGGCGTGATGCATCGCAATACGTTCATCAATTCGCCCAGGCTGCTTCGTCCCACCTATCAGTACAAGGGGCGGGACACGCTGTTTTTCGCCGGACAGATGACCGGCGTGGAAGGATACGTGGAGTCGGCCGCATCGGGATTGCTGGCGGGCATAAACGCGGCCCGGCTGGCCAAGGGAGAGGAACTGCTTGTCCTTCCACCGGAGACGGTGATAGGCAGCATGGCGCGGTACATTACGACCGCAGACCCAAACAACTTTCAACCGATGAATGCCAACTTCGGGCTTGTTCCCGAGCTGCCGAAACGCATTCGCAACAAGCGGGAGAAGAACGAAAAACTCGCTGAGCGGGCGCTAGACACAATTCAGAATTTTACACAAAAAAGACACAAATTAAGTTGATATACGATTTTCGGCTGTGTTACTATATAGGTGCCTTTGAGGAGGGTGCATGCCAGATGGACAAATCGCAGCAGATATCCATAGACATTGAGCTGTTCACCCGTTACTTGCGCGTCGAAAAAAATGCCTCTCCTCATACGGTGAAGCAGTACGTGGCTGATATTAACGAATTCGTCGCCTTTATGGAACAGCACCAAATCCCCGTATTTGCTGCTGTTTCTTATTTACACGGCCGCTCTTTTCTCGCTCATTTGGCGAAAAGGGGGCTGTCACGGCGCAGTATCGCCCGCAAGCTGTCCAGTTTGCGCAGTCTGTACCGTTTTTTGCTGAGGGAAGGCCGGTTGGAGCAAAATCCGTTTCAACTGGTGTCCACGCCCAAGGTGGAAAAAAAGCTCCCTTCGTTCCTATATCCGCATGAACTGCAACCATTTTTTGACCTGCCTGACACACAGACCCCGCTCGGCATGCGCGATCGGCTCATTTTCGAGCTGCTGTATGCGAGCGGGATTCGCGTGTCCGAGCTGGTGACGCTGACGCTGGATGCGGTCCATGTCTCCAGGGGAATCGCCTTGGTGTACGGAAAAGGGGCCAAGGAGCGATATGTGCCGATCGGCAGTTATGCTTGTGACATTCTCCGGCAATACCTAGAATATGGAAGACCAAAACTGCTATCCGGTAACAGCGACCACGGCTATCTGCTGCTCAACTACAGGGGGGAACCGCTGTCCGACCGGAGCGTCCGCCGCATCGTCGACAAATACGTGGAGCAGCACGCCCTGAACCTGCGCGTGTCGCCGCATACGTTCCGCCACACCTTTGCCACCCATCTGCTGAACGCGGGAGCCGATCTGCGGACCGTTCAGGAGCTGTTGGGCCACGTCAACGTTTCGACGACGCAGGTGTATACGCATGTGACCAAGGAACGGCTGCGCCATGTCTATGACGCGGCCCATCCGCGTGCGACCGCGCGTCATTCCGGGTCCGCCGGAAGTACATAAGCGGGAGGAATCTGCAATGGAACAGTTTCATGCAACGACGATTTTTGCCATACATCACAACGGCGAAGCGGCCATGGCCGGCGACGGACAGGTCACGTTCGGCAACAGCATGGTGATGAAGCACGGGGCAAAAAAAGTGCGCCGACTGTACCGCGGTGAGGTGCTGGCGGGCTTTGCTGGGTCTGTCGCGGATGCGATCACCCTTTTTGAAAAGTTTGAAGGCAAACTGGAAGAGTTCCACGGCAACCTGCAGCGGGCGGCTGTGGAGTTGGCGAAAGAATGGCGCATGGATAAGATCCTGCGTCGCTTGGAAGCGATGATGATCGTGATGAACAAGGAGCATCTGCTGCTCATTTCCGGCAACGGCGAAATCATCGAACCGGATGACGGCATTCTCGCGATCGGCTCGGGAGGCAGTTTCGCATTGGCGGCTGGCAGGGCGCTCAAACGGTACGCGCCTCATCTGAGCGCCAAGGAGATTGCCGAAGCCGCGCTGCGGACGGCTGCTGAGATTTGCGTGTTCACCAACGACAATCTGGTCGTGGATGAGATGAAATGAAAGGAAGGGAGGACTCCCTGTGCTGAACCTTGAGCAGTTAACCCCGCGCAAGATTGTAGAACATCTGGACGTGTACATCGTCGGGCAGGCCCAGGCGAAAAAAGCCATCGCAGTGGCGCTTCGCAACCGGTACCGGCGCAGCCGGCTGCCGGAACATCTGAGGGATGAAGTGGTGCCGAAAAACATCCTGATGATCGGGCCGACCGGCGTGGGGAAAACGGAGATCGCCCGCCGGATCGCCAAATTGACGGGGGCTCCGTTTGTCAAAGTGGAGGCCACCAAATTTACAGAAGTGGGGTATGTGGGCCGCGACGTGGAGTCGATGGTTCGCGACCTCGTCGAGGCGGCCATCCGCACCGTCAAGCAGGAAAAAATGGAGGAAGTCCGGGAGAAGGCGGAGAAGCTGGCAAACGACGCCATCGTCAACATCCTCGTCCCTTCACGCAAACAGCAGCATTCGTTCAAAAACCCGCTGGAGATGCTGTTCGGCGGTCAGCAGCAGCAGACTCAAACGTCCGATGCGGAGGATGCGTCGCTGGAACAGCAGCGCCGGCAGGTGGCTTGGCAGCTCGCGAATGGTCATCTGGAGGACCAGATGATTGAAATCGACGTGGAAGATCAATCCCCGTCCATGTTTGACCTGTTTCAGGTTCCGGGTACGGAGCAAATGGGGATGCAGATGCAGGACATGTTGGGCAACCTGCTCCCCAAGAGGACGAAGAAGCGAAAATTGCGAATAAAAGATGCGCGAAAGGTATTAATTCAACAAGAAGCGCAAAAACTGGTGGATATGGACGAAGTCACGCAGGAGTCGATTTACCGCGCCGAAAACCACGGCATCATCTTTATTGACGAGATCGACAAAATCGCCGGAAAGGACGGTCGGGGTCCCGACGTCTCGCGGGAAGGCGTTCAGCGCGACATCCTGCCAATCGTGGAAGGTTCGACAGTGATGACCAAGTACGGGCCGGTCAAGACCGACCACATCCTGTTCATTGCTGCCGGCGCATTTCACATGGCCAAACCGTCCGATCTGATTCCGGAACTGCAGGGGCGTTTCCCCATCCGTGTGGAGCTGACCAGCTTGCGGGCGGAGGACTTTGTCCGGATTTTGACAGAGCCAAAAAATGCGCTCTTGAAGCAGTACAGCGCGCTGCTGGAGACGGAAGGGGTCCGGGTGGAATTTACCCCGGAGGCAATCCAGGAAATCGCCCGTCTGGCAGCCGAGGTGAACCAGTCTACCGACAACATCGGTGCGCGTCGTCTGCACACGATGCTGGAAAAACTGCTGGAAGACCTCTCCTTTGAGGCGCCTGACATTCATTTGGATGTGGTGCAAATCACGCCGGAGTACGTCCGAGACAAACTCGGATCGATTGCCGGCAACAAGGATTTAAGCCAGTACATTCTCTAAATCCGAACGATCACTATTATTGGGAGGAACGTAACAATGGATTTGTTATCAAAAACCAGAAGAATTAACCGCCTGCTGCAAAAATCGGCGGGTCATGCCGTCAACTTCAACGAGATGGCGCAAGTGCTGAGTGATGTCATTGAGGCCAACATTTTCGTCGTCAGCCGCAAAGGCAAACTGCTCGGCTTTTCGATTCACCAGGAAGTGGACAACGATCGCATCCGCAAAATGCTGGAAGAGCGCCGTTTCCCCGAAGAGTACAGCACCGGTCTTCTGAAAGTGGAAGAGACGTCTGCCAACCTGGACGTAGACAGCCCGTACACCATTTTCCCGGTTGAGATGAAAGAAGTATTCCGCTCCGGGTGGACCACCATCGTGCCAATCATCGGCGGTGGCGACCGGCTGGGTACGCTGATTCTCGGCCGCGTCAACAACCAGTTTGTCGACGATGACCTGATCCTGGCCGAAGTGGGCGCGACCGTGGTCGGCATGGAAATCCTGCGGGAACGCTCCGAAGCGATCGAGGAGGAAGCGCGCAGCAAAGCGGTTGTGCAGATGGCCATCGGCTCCCTTTCCTACAGCGAACTGGAAGCCGTTGAGCACATCTTTGAAGAGCTGGAAGGCAAGGAAGGCCTGCTGGTCGCATCCAAAATCGCTGACCGCGTGGGCATTACCCGTTCCGTCATTGTGAACGCCCTGCGCAAACTGGAAAGTGCAGGTGTGATTGAATCTCGTTCACTCGGGATGAAAGGTACCTTCATCAAGGTGCTGAACGAAAAACTGCTGCCGGAACTGGAAAAACTGAAAACTTCATGACTTTTGAAGCCCCTGGAGTCAGGAGATAATGTCTCCAGATGGTGACAATTCTGTGAAGGAAAGGTGTAGCGACAGTGAAAAGCTACACCTTTTTTCATGGGCAAATAGTCCTGTTTATTGAGTGGGACTAACTGGTCTCACGAGCCTAAAATTGGCGAATCTCTGTAAAATTATTGAATTCTAGCAAGGATCGTACCAAAAACTTAGTAATATCAGGAAGGATAAGGGATTTAGTCCCATTGAATCATTTTGAGAAAAGTTGCCACAATAGGGCTTTTTTCGTTATACCAGTTTTGCTATGATGGAGTCGTATTCTTGTGTCGAATAAGCGAGAAATTCCGACATTTATGCGGAAAAAGAGCGGAATGAGGGGGTGGAAAGATGCTGGAAAGCGTTCATTTGCAGGTCCTAGAGCGGTCGTTGGACACCGCCATGCTTCGACAACGAACCATCGCGAACAATATCGCGAATGTAGATACCCCTCAGTTCAAAAGCAAGCGTGTCGTCTTTGAGGAGTTATTGCAGCAGGAACTTGCGGGGACTGCGGGTCTACAGAAGTTGGAGGCGTACCGTACCAATGAGCGGCACATCCCATTTAACCGAATGGGGACACTGCCGATGCCGCAAATCTTGTCGAATGTCGGGAACATGATGCAACACAACGGCAACGATGTAGATCTGGAGTTTGAGATGAATGAGTTGGCCAAGAACCAGATCTGGTACAATGGTCTGACGCAGCTCACGGCAGGATACTTCCAGAAGCTGCGCAGCGTGCTCGAAGGTGGAGGGAGATAGTAGATGAGCCTGTTTCAGGGAATGGATACAAGCGCCTCTGCGCTGACAGCCAACCGCCTGCGGTTGGATACGATCGCGGCGAACATCGCCAACGCCAATACGACCCGCGCCACATTCGTGAACGGGGCCTGGCAGCCGTACAAACGCAAAATGGTGGAACTGTCGCCGGTAAACGGGCAGTCGTTTGACAACCTGCTTCAGGCGGCGATTGGTACGGTGACCGGCCAGACTGAACAAGGCGTACGTGTGACGGCAATCCGCGAAGACAATACGCCGTTCAAACGAATGTACGATCCGACGCATCCGGATGCTGACGCAGAAGGATACGTACTGCTGCCAAACGTCGACGTGATGAAGGAAATGGTGGACATGATCTCAGCTTCGCGTTCCTACGAAGCCAACGTCACTGTCCTGAACGCAGCCAAAAGCATGATGATGAAAGCACTGGAGATCAAGTAAGAGGGGGCGTAAGGAATGGACATTAGCGTGCTTTCCCGAGTGGACGCGATACAGCCAAAATCCGTGACGAAGTCGTATACGCCTGCAGAGGTCACGAAGTCCTTTTCAGCCTATCTCGCGGATGCGCTGGATCAGGTCAATCAGGCACAGGTGGAATCAGCCGTGCTGGCGGACCGGTTTGCAGCCGGACAAGTCCAGGACGTGCATCAGGTCATGATCGCAGGTCAGAAATCCACGATCATGCTGCAAATGGCCTTGCAGGTGCGCAACAAGGTGATTGAGTCCTACCAGGAAATCATGCGCATGCCTATTTAACGTCGTCGGTATTCTTGGTGAGGTGAACCATGAACGAACGTCTTTTACAGTATAAAGAGCAAGTCTTGACGAAATGGAATCAGCTTTCGCCTAAGCGAAGGTGGATGATTTCCGGGATCGTGCTGTTTTTGCTCATCTCGCTCGGCCTATACATATACATTGCCTCACAGCCGGTCTACACGCCCCTCTACAACCAGAGGCTGAGTGAACAGGAAATCGGATTGATCAAGCAGGAACTGGAAAGCAAGAATATTCCATACCGCATCACGAATAACGGGACGAACATCGAGGTTCCGCAAAAGCTGGCTCAAGATGTCATCGTCGATCTGGCCGCTCAAGGAATTCCCAGCCAGGCAGGCATCAACACGGAGATCTTCTCCAACACGCTGGGTGTTACGGACCGTCAGTTTGACGTGATGAAAAAAGAGGCGCTGCAGCAAGAACTGCGCAAGATGCTGGAACGGGTAAACGGTGTCCGAAGCGCTCAGGTGATGATCAACCTGCCGGAGGAAAGCATCTGGATCACGGAAAAGCCTGAATCAGCAACCGCCTCCGTCATCGTAGACGTGGAACCGGGTACCCGGTTGGACCAAAAGCAAATCAACGCGCTGTACCTGTTGGTATCCCGCAGCGTACCCAAACTGCCGCCGGATAACATCACGATTTCCGACCAGTACTCCAATCTGCTGGAGTGGAAGGAAGGCACCGAAACGGAAGGCTCGCTGACCAGCTTCGAGCAGCAGGAGAAAATCAGAGCCAACGTCGAGCGCGAGATTCAGCAAAACCTGTACCAACTCCTGGGCACGATGATGGGCAGGGATAAGGTCATCGTCCATACGTTTATCAAGATGAATTTCGACAAGGAAAACCGCGTGGAAAACCTGGTCGAAGCGCCGGATAAGGAAAACAACGAAGGACTTATCATCTCATCCCAAAAATCATCCAAAACGTTCTCCGGGCAGGGTGCTCCTCCTGGCGGAATAGCAGGAACTGGCGAAAATGCCGTCCCCGGTTATCCGGGAAGCTCGCCGCAGGGAAGCAACAGCCAGTACGAAGAACTGAGCGATACGATCAACCGCGAAGTAAACCGAATCACCCGCAACATCACGATGAGCCCGTACAAGATCGAGGACATCACGATCAACGTCGGCGTAGAGCCTCCGGAAGGCGGGCAGTTGGATGATCAGACCATCGAAAGCATCAAGCAGGTACTCCGCAACGTGGTGCGAGTCACGTTAAGCGACAGTGGCGTGCAGTTGACCCAGGAGGAACTGGACCAGCACATCTCTGTCTTGCCGCGTCAGTTCTCCGGCAAGGTGGCAGTTGACAGCTCCACCGACTTGACACCGTATTTGTACGGAGCAGGTGCAATCGCCCTGTTGGCTCTTGGTGCGGTCGCATTCCTTATCTATCGCCGCCGCCAAGCGAAGCTGCAAGAAGAAGAGGTTCCGGACCTGATGCCGCCGCAACCGATGGAGATTCCGGATTTGACCTACCAGGAAGACACGGATCAAGTGGTGGTGCGCAAGCAACTGGAAAAACTAGCGCGCAGCAAGCCGGACGAATTCGTTGTCTTGCTTCGCACGTGGTTAGCTGAAGACTAAGGAGTGAAAACAGTATGGCTCGCGGCGCCAAAGAGTTGACCGGACGACAGAAGGCAGCAATCCTCCTCATCTCGCTCGGGCCGGAAATCTCCGCCCAGGTGTTCAAGCACTTGCGCGAAGATGAGATTGAACAGCTTACGCTGGAAATTGCCAACGTCCGGAAGGTTGATTCCGATGAAAAAGACAAGATTCTTGCTGAATTTCACCAGATAGCGGTCGCCAAGGAAGTCATTGCCCAAGGCGGAATCACATACGCAAAGGAAATTTTGCAAAAAGCGTTGGGCGAATCGAAAGCGATGGATATTATCAACCGTCTGACCGCCAATCTGCAGGTACGCCCGTTCGACTTTGCCCGCAAAGCGGACCCGGGCCAAATCCTGAACTTTATCCAGAACGAACATCCGCAAACAATTGCCCTGGTGCTCTCCTATCTGGAGCCGCAGCAGGCAGCGATGATTCTCTCCGCGCTGCCGCAGGACCGGCAGGCTGACGTGGCCAAGCGGATCGCGCTGATGGACAGCACGTCACCGGAGGTCATCGCCCAGGTGGAGCAGGTTCTGGAGCAAAAACTGTCCGCAACCGTCACCCAGGATTACACCCAGGCTGGCGGTATCGAAGCGATCGTCGCCGTTCTCAACGGCGTGGACCGCGCAACCGAGCGGACCATTTTGGACTCGCTGGAGATCCAGGACCCCGAACTGGCAGAAGAGATCAAGAAGCGCATGTTTGTCTTCGAAGACATCGCCACGTTGGACAACCGTTCCATCCAACGGGTTATCCGCGACGTGGAAAATACCGATCTTCAGCTCGCGCTCAAGGTGGCCAGCGAGGAAGTCCGCGAAGTCATCTTCCGGAACATGTCCAAACGGATGGCAGACACCTTCAAGGAAGAAATGGAGTTTATGGGTCCTGTTCGTCTGCGCGACGTCGAAGAAGCTCAATCCCGCATCGTCGCAATCATTCGCCGCTTAGAAGAGGCGGGTGAGATCATCATCGCCCGCGGTGGAGGGGATGATATCATTGTCTAGAATCATCAAGCTGTCCCACTACCAGGCTTCAGACGAATCGGTATTCCTTGAATTAAGGACTTCACCATTACAGACGGAGCAAACTTCCGAAAGGTTGCAAGAAAATCATCAATTGGTAAAAAATGCTGAGGAAGAAGCGAAAATTATCCTCCAGGATGCGGAAGAAACCGCGCAGGGCGTGCTTCGCGAGGCCATGGAGCAGGCCGAGGAAATCAAGCGGCAGGCGCTCGCGGAAGTGGAACGCTGGTGGGAGGAAAAACGGCGCGAAGCCGAAGCTCTGTTTCAGGAAACGCGGGAACAGGCGAGCCGGGAAGGATATGACGCCGGTTACGCAGATGGAAAGCGGCAGGCGTTGGAAGAAGAGACCGCTTGTGTGGAACAAGCCCGTTCCCTTCTGGAGCAGGCGTACGCCGAAAAGGAACGGATCATCGCCGAAGCGGAACCGTTCCTGGTAGAGCTAAGTGTGGACGTAGCACAAAAAGTGATTGGGACGGAGCTGCACAGCTCGCCGGAAATGGTTTTGGAGATGGTGAAAAAATTGTTGCGCCGCTCTCGGGTGCACGGCCACGTGGCCGTCTGCGTCAATCACCGCCACTACGCATTTGTCCAGGAGCAGCGCGCCCAACTGCTTGCCCTCCTGGACGGACAGGCGGAGCTCTCCATTTACCCGGATCACACCGTCCAGGACGACGGCTGCGTGATTCGGACGCCGCTGGGAAGTATCGATGCCCGAATTGATACGCAATTGCATGAAATCAAACAGTGTTTGCTGGACATCGCCAGGGGGAGTGAAGTGACATGACGATCCTCGACCTGGGGAAATACAGGCAGGCGCTGGAGGGTATCGACCCGGTGCGGGTCAACGGAAAGGTTACACAGGTGGTGGGTCTTACCATCGAGTCGCAGGGCCCGGAAGTGAAGCTGGGAGAAATCTGCCAGATCTTCCCGCAAAGCGGCGAGCCCATCATCGCGGAGGTAGTCGGCTTCCGGGACAACAAGGTGCTGCTGATGCCGCTTGGGGAGCTGACGTCCATCGGGCCGGGCAGTGACGTCGTAGCCACCGGCAGCGCGCTGTCCGTCAAGGTGGGGCCGGAAATCCTCGGCAAGGTGCTGGACGGATTGGGGCGCCCGCTGCAGGGAAGCATCCCGCCTGGCCTTGCCTCCTATCCGACCAACAATGCACCGCCCAATCCGCTGCTTAGGCCGCGCATCAGAGAACCGCTGAGCGTGGGCGTGCGGGCCATCGACGGGCTCTTGACGGTCGGAAAAGGACAGCGTGTGGGGATTTTCGCCGGTTCCGGCGTCGGAAAGAGCACGCTCCTGGGAATGATCGCCCGCAACACGACGGCGGACATCAACGTCATCGCCCTGATCGGGGAACGCGGCCGCGAGGTGATGGAGTTTATCGAGCGGGATCTCGGGGAAGAAGGACTAAAACGGTCGGTCGTCGTTGTCGCCACTTCCGACCAGCCCGCCATGATCCGGATCAAAGGGGCGATGATCGCCACCTCGATCGCCGAGTACTTTCGGGACCGCGGCCTGAACGTCATGTTGATGATGGATTCGGTTACCCGATTTGCCATGGCGCAGCGGGAAATCGGCCTGGCGATCGGCGAACCGCCGGCGACACGCGGTTACACCCCGTCCGTGTTTGCGCTGTTGCCCAAGCTGTTGGAGCGGGCCGGCACGGCGGACAAAGGAAGCATCACCGGTTTTTACACCGTTTTGGTTGATTCTGACGACATGAATGATCCGATCGCGGACGCGGTGCGCGGGATTTTGGACGGGCATATCGTCCTCGACCGAAAAATCGCGCAAAAGGGACACTTTCCGGCGATTGACGTGCTTGCCAGCGTCAGCCGGGTAATGAACGAGATCTGCACCGAACGTCATCTTGAAGCGGCCCGCCAGGTGAAGCGTCATCTCGCCACATTCCGGGAAGCGGAGGACCTGATCAACATCGGCGCCTACAAGCCGGGGACCAACCGGGAGATCGATGCGGCGATTCGCTACAAGGACATTATCCGCGATTTTACGGCGCAGGGAACGCACGAACCGTCCGATCTGGACACCACGATTCAGGCGTTAACCGCCCATTTCGGAGGGGTGAACTAGCGTGAACGTGTTCCGGTTTCAACTGCAAAAAGTGCTGGATGTAAAAGAAAAGGAAAAAGAGCAGGCCGAGTGGGCGTTTGGCAAGTCCGTGCAGCGAAAGAACGAAGAGGAGCTCAAGCTGTTTCGACTGACGGAGCGGCATGAGGCAGTGACGAACATGCTGCACGAGGCGCAAAGCCAAACCTGCAGCGCAGCCCAGTTGATCGAACTCAGCCAGTACCGTCAGGCCGTCGAACAGTCCATTGTCAACCAGCGCCGGACGCTGTACGGGTGTGAACAGGAAGTGGAGCGCTGCCAGCGCAGACTGGCGGAACGGATGCAGGAGACGCAACTGTGGCAGCGGCTGCGGGAAAAGGCGCTCGGGCAGTTTCTCTACGCGGAAAGACTCAAAGAGCAGAAAGAATTGGACGAGATTGGCACGCAGCTCTATCTTCGCAGGAGCAACTGAGGGAGGTTCACGATGGAAGAGATCCAAGAAGAACGGGAGTACAGCAGGTGGGAATGGTTTTTCTACATGATTGCAATCCCCGCTCTGTTTGCCACTCTCCTCGGAGGCGTGCTTCTCAGCCTGTTGGGATACAACGTGTTGGGCAGCGTGCTCAGTTGGGCCAACACGATTCCGATCGTGGAAAAAATCGTGCCTGACCAGTACGCGATGTCCGATGCAGAAGAGAAGTCAGTCGACATTGGCAAACAGGTGAGCAGCTTGCAGGAGGAGCAGGCGAAAAACAAGCAGACAATCGCCAACCTGCAGAGTGAAACGGCGAAAAAGGACGCCACCATTCAGGCGTTGGAAAAACAGGTGCTGGATCTGCAAAAGCTGCTTGAGGACAAGCGCACCAGCGAGGAAGAGCGGCAAAAGCAGTATCAGGACCTGGCCAAATTGTACGCGACGATGTCGCCGAAAAACGCAGCAGCCATCGTCGAAAACCTCAGCATGAGTGAAGCGGTTTCGGTCATGAGCAAGATGAAAGCGGAGCAGCAGGCGAACATACTGGCCAAGATGGACCCGAAAAAAGCGGCCGACATCTCGATTCAATTAAAGGATACGGTGGTAAACAAGGACGATGACATCGCCGCGCTGCAGGAACGGGTGCAAATCTTGACCAAGGCGCTGAGCGAGACGCGAAAGGATACGACCAGCATCGATTCGCTGATCCAGACCTTCTCGCAAATGCCGGCTGCGGATGCCGCTACCGTCATTCGTACGCTGATGGGTACCGACCGCAACCGGGCCATCTCGATTATGGCCGGCCTGTCTCATGACAAACGGGCGCAAATCCTGGCGGCAATCGCCCAGCAGGACAGCCAGCGGAAAGAAAACGTGGCTGCGCGCATCACGAGCGAGTTGCTTCGATAGGCGACGGGCCATACAAGCACCGCGTCTGTCGTTTTCATAAGCAACAATACAATCCGAGGAGGTGAATGAGATGAATGTAGCCAATGTGAAGGGAGCTCCGGCGGCGTCCGCCATCACAGTCGGCGTCTCTGCACAGCCGAATCCGGAGGGTGGAGATCTGTTTGCTGCACAGATTGGCAGCGTGCTGCAAAATGTGCAGGCGGGGGAACCGTCTCAGTCCCTGCCAGGCGAAGCAGGCGCCGAAGACATGGCGCTGCTGGCTGATCTGCTGGCACTGATCCAACAGCTTTTCCCGACGCTTCACATGCAGGATCCCGAAGAGGTTGCCGCTACGTTCACTCAGCGGGGCATCCCGCAGGCGACGGCAGAAAAACTGGCCGAAGCCATCGTATCGTTCGCACGTGCCGAAGGAGGCGCGAAGGTGATCGAATGGCAGCAGGTGGACAAGCAGGTGGAGGCTCTGCTGAAGCAGTTCGGCGAAGAGCTGCGGGCAGCAGCCGGCAAACAGGAAAGTGACACCAGAAAGCAGCCGCTTGTCCTGATCCATGGAAAAGGCGGCATCCGGAGCGCGGAACCATCTGTCGTTCCCATCCGGCACGCGGAAAAGGAACTCACCATGCAGTCCCTTCGCGTCACCCAGGCCCTGTCCAGCTACCAGGCGGAAGCCGCCGTGCAGGTGCGCAGCAGCAGCACACCCGTTCAGCAGACGCTGAATGTGCAGGCTTCGCCGCTGGCGGAATCGGAATCAGTCATCTTGCCTGAGCAGGCGGTTGCTCTTCCGTTCCACCAAGTGGCGAATCACGGCAGATTTCCGCAGCAAACGGTGACAGCTCATCCCGTACACGCCCAGCAGTTTGCGCAGCAAGTCACGCAGCTGTTTGTCCAACAGATGAAAATCACCCAGGGGAACGGCGTGCACGAGGCCAAACTGATTCTCCACCCGCAGTCGCTGGGCCAAGTGGACGTGATCATCACCGCTCGTGACGGGGTGATTACGGCTCAGTTTTCCGCGGAAACGGCAGCCGGCAAGGAATTGCTGGACAACCAGCTTCCGCAGCTTCGCGCAGCGTTGACCCAACAAGGTCTGCAGGTGGATCGCCTGGAAGTCAATCAGCATCAGGCAAGTTCGTTTGCCTTCCAGCAGCAGCGGGAGCAGGCACGTCAGCAAGGCGATGGGCGCCAGCGACAGGAACAGCAGGAAGATCAGGTGGAATTTTCGCTGGAAGGACTGCTGGAGGATAGTGATTTTGCCGCGGTTGGGCGGGAATTGGGCCGTGCTGCCTTTACTGGCATTCGCTAGCCGGGCTAGCTGTTCGTGAAAGGGGGGACCGCCATGCACACGTTTTACGTGGGGCAGACCTACTTTCCCAACAAGCCAAAGCGACCAGCTGCTGTTAGCACGACCGGTGCGGAACCGGCAGGCAAATCGTTTCGCCACTACCTCGCCGAGTCTGTTGACAAAGCGAAAGGCCCCAAGCCCCTCACGTTCAGTCAGCACGCACTGATGCGTCTGCGCGAACGGGGGATTTCGCTCAACGAAGCCGAGCTGAACCGACTGCAGTCGGCTGTGCAAAAAGCGGCTGACAAAGGGGCGAAAGAATCGCTGATCTTGATGGACAACGTCGCCTACGTCGTCAGCATCATCAACCGAAAAGTGATTACCGCCGTCGACGACGTCAGCATGAAGGAAAACGTGTTTACCAACATCGACAGCGCGGTCTTTGCATGAATGGATCAGAGGGCTGGACCTCTCGGAGGAAGCCCGTCGGCTGCCGAATGACCGAGGCAGTCGCCAATAGACCCGATACCTGTTTGTGAAGGAGGAATTGTTAATGCTTCGTTCCATGTACTCCGGCATTTCCGGTCTGCGCGGTTTTCAAACCAAACTGGACGTAATCGGCAACAACATTGCCAACGTGAACACGGTAGGATTCAAGAAAGGCCGCGCGATGTTTCAGGACATTCTCAGCCAAAACATTGCCGGTGCGACTGCACCAACCGATGACGGCAAGGGCGGTTCCAACCCGATGCAAGTCGGACTGGGGACGCAGATCGGTTCCATTGACACGGTGTTTACGGCCGGCAGCCCGATGACCACCAACGTGATCACGGATTTGGCGATCGAAGGGGAAGCGTTTTTCATGGTTACGCCGGATGGCGGCGAGACGTACTACTACACCCGTGCCGGCAACTTTACCCGTGACGCGCTTGGTTATTTGGTAAACCCGCAAGGTTTGAAACTGGTAGACGTGAATGGCGAACCGATTCAAATCTCGCGGAACGATGGTATCGTTTCTTACTCCATCGGTAAAGACGGGGTCATCACCACGGTGGATGAGGCTGGAGAGCTGGATTCTTCCATCCAGATCGGGTTGATGACGTTTGACAACCCGGGCGGCCTGAAGAAAATTGGCAACTCCCTGTACGAATATACCGTCAACGCAGGGGCATACGGAGAAGATCCGACCACACCGATTGATGCGGCAACTGCCAAGGTGAACATCATCTCCGGTCAGTTGGAGATGTCCAATGTGGACCTGTCTGAAGAGTTTACCGAGATGATTGTCGCTCAGCGCGGGTTCCAGGCCAACTCCCGCATTATCACCACGTCCGACACCGTGCTGGAAGAACTGGTCAACCTGAAACGATAACGCCTAGCGGATGAATGAGGGGGAGGCGGTCATCCCGCCGCCCCCCATCCCGAAAGGAGCAGCCGATGATCAGACTGACGCGATTTAACGGCGAGGAGTTTTACCTCAACGCTACCCATGTCGAAATGGTGGAATCCACTCCCGACACGGTCATCACGCTGTTTAACGGCAAGAAATACATCGTCAGGGAAAGCGCTGAGGCAGTGGCTTCGCGGATAGTGGACTTTTACAGGCAGACGTTCCCGGCAAGCGCGGCGCCGCGCGTTCCGGACGATTTCATTGAATAGCGGGAGGCACGTGTGATGTTTCAAAACCGGTTGTTTAACATGGCACTTATCATCATCATCGCGATTTCGCTTCTGGGTGTCGTATCCTTCGTTCTCTGGCAGACGTACCTGTCCCCAGCAGCACAAACCGCAAGCCATGGTGAAGAAAAGGGGGTACGGGCTCTCACGGCTAAAGAACTGGAGGCATACTCCGTGGATACCGGAGAAATCACGACCAATCTGCTCTCCGACAACTACATTATTGTTCGCTTTACGATAACGGCGGACAGTTCAGATGCCAAGGAAGAACTGCAGCAGCGCCTGCCCCAGGTCAACCAGATCATCATCAAGACACTGGCCGGCCTGTCCCCCGAAGACATCAAAGGAACAGAAGGCGTCAACAAACTGGAAGCCAAGATCATGAACGAAATCAGTGCGCTCATGCAGGAAGGAAAAATCGTACAGGTGCTGACGACGAAGCGCGTCTTGTCGTAAGCCACGATGGATGTATACATAGCTGGGAGGTGACGACACATGGCCGAGGTTCTCTCACAAAGTGAGATTGACGCGTTGTTGGCCGCGCTCTCGTCGGGAGAGATGGATGCCAACGAGCTGAAAAAAGAAGAGTCTGAGCGAAAGGTAAAAGTATACGACTTTAAACGGGCCTTGCGTTTTTCCAAAGATCAGATCCGCGGCCTGACGCGCATTCACGAAAACTACGCGCGGCTGTTGACGACGTATTTTTCCGCTCAGCTTCGTACCTTCGTGCAAATTACGGTTGCCTCCGTCGACCAATTGCCGTATGACGAGTTTATTCGCTCCATTCCCAAAATGACCATCCTCAACATTTTTGAGGCGCCGCCATTGGAAGGGCGCATGGTATTGGAAGTGAATCCGAACATCGCATACACCATGCTGGATCGGCTTCTCGGCGGACAGGGAACGATTCCGGACAAGATGGGGGCGTTGACGGAAATTGAGACAACTGTCATGGAACGGGTGTTCAGCAAGGCGCTGGATACGTTTCATGAGGCATGGAAGCAGATCATCGAGCTTGATCCGTACATGGAAGGGCTGGAAATGAATCCGCAGTTCATGCAGATCGTTTCCCCCAATGAAATTGTTGCGGTCATCTCGTTCAGCACGAAGATCGGAGACACCACGGGCATGATCAACCTCTGCCTGCCCCATGTCGTGCTGGAGCCGATCATGCCGAAACTGTCCGGGCAGTATTGGTTTTCCAAGCAGAAGAAGAACAGGGACGAAGAAGAGCGGCTGCGCGTGGAGGAGCGGGTGAAGACGGCCAAGCTGCCGGTGATCGCCGAGCTGGGCACGGCCACCATCACGGTGGGCGAGTTCTTGCAGTTGCAGCCGGGTGATGTAATTCAGCTCGACCAGCTCATCGAGAACAAGCTGAAAATCCGGGTGGGCAATCGCCTGAAGTTCCTTGGACAACCCGGTACACATAAAGGGCGTGTAGCCGTGCAGATCGAAGAAGTCCTCGAGGAAGGGGAGGAGAACAATGACTAGAGACATGCTTTCGCAGGAAGAGATTGACGCGCTGCTCCGCGCGAACAATCTGGTTGAGGAGGAAGAGGAAGTAGAAGAAGTTTCGAGCGCTCCCAACGTCGCTGAATTCCTGTCCGAGTTTGAGCAGGACGCGCTCGGTGAAATCGGCAACATCTCCTTCGGAAGCGCTGCAACGGCTCTTTCCACGTTGTTGAACCAAAAAGTGGACATCACCACGCCGACGGTTTCGATGGTTCATGTCCACGACCTGGAGAAGGAATTTCCCATCCCGCACGTCGCCGTTCACGTCGAGTACACAGACGGCTTCAAGGGAATCAATCTGCTGGTGGTGCGGATGGAAGACGCTGCGGTGATCGCCGACCTGATGATGGGCGGTTCCGGCCGGCCAGAGTCGACTGAGTTGACAGAAATGCACATCAGCGCGGTGCAGGAAGCGATGAACCAGATGATGGGGTCAGCCGCCACGTCGATGTCCACCATCTTCAACCAGATGGTGAACATCTCGCCGCCCGGGATTGACATCATGGATTTGGCCAAGGGCAAGGACGGGCATAAATTCACCGAAGATGACACGCCGCTTGTCAAGGTGTCTTTCCGGCTGAAAGTAGGGGAACAAGGTGAGCTGATCGACTCCAACATCATGCAGCTGCTGCCGCTCTCCTTCGCTCGTGAAATGATCAACAGGCTGACCGGCGGTTCTGCAAGCGAGCTGGAAGCGGCCGCGGCTGCGACGGAAATGCCCGCACTGAGCGTGTCGGCTCCACAGCAGGAGGTACAACAGGACGCTCCCGCTGCAGAGCAGATGCCGCCGCAGCAACCGGTGCAACCCCCGCAAGCTCCTCCGGCCGGTTATGCGCCGATGGGATATCCGGGACAGCCCATGTACCCGAACGCTTACCCACAGGGAATGCCCGCAGGCTATCCGCCCTATCCGCCTCAGTATGCAGGGCAGCAAGTGCCGTCCGCCCCGCAGCATCTGGGTGGACAACCGAGCAACCAGGCCAATGTGAAACCGGCCCAATTTGCGCCGTTTGGAGGTGACCCGATGATTTCCGCTGACGGACAAAATCTGAATCTGTTGATGGACATTCCTCTGCAAGTGACCGTTGAACTGGGACGGACGAAAAAACTGATCAAGGAAATTCTCGACCTGTCCGCCGGCTCGATCATCCAACTGGACAAGCTGGCAGGCGAACACGTCGACATCCTGGTCAACAACAAGCTGATTGCCAAAGGGGAGGTCGTCGTGATTGACGAAAATTTTGGCGTGCGCGTCACAGACATCATCAGCCAGTGGGACCGCGTACAAAAATTACAATGAATCATCAAATCACCGGATAAAAAAGGAGGAGCTTACTTATGTCCAACAAAGTACTCGTTGTCGATGACGCAGCGTTCATGCGCATGATGATCAAGGAAATCCTGTCCAAAAACGGATACACCGTGGTAGGCGAAGCGAGCGACGGTGCGCAGGCGGTGGAGAAGTACAAAGAGCTGGGACCGGATCTGGTGACGATGGACATTACCATGCCGGAGATGGACGGCATCACTGCACTGAAGGAGATCAAGAAAATTGATCCGAACGCCCGTGTCATCATGTGCTCGGCAATGGGGCAGCAGGCGATGGTCATTGATGCGATTCAGGCGGGCGCCAAGGATTTTATCGTCAAGCCGTTCCAGGCTGATCGCGTGCTGGAAGCGATCAAGAAAACGCTGGGCTAATGATGAAGTTTTTCCGGAAACCAGGGGCGCGTCTCATCTGGGTGTATTGCATCATCGCTGCGATTGTCGCTTCCCTTCCGGCTTCCGCACTGGCAGAGGAAGACTCCGTAGCAGACGCCCTGCGCAAAGGAACACTCTCTCCCGGTGCGCCCGCCGGCGGCCCAGAGCCGGCGGCCATACCCGGCAGTGAGACAGGCAGCATGTGGGGCTATCTGTTTCAGGTGATCTTTTCACTCGGGGTGATCGTCGTCCTGATCTATCTGCTGCTTCGTTTTCTCGGCCGGCGGCAGATGGGACAGGCGCATGGTCCGATCAAAGTGATCAGTGCGGCTCCGCTGGGCAACGGCAAGACGATCCAACTGGTGATGATCGGGGAGTCGCTGTACCTGCTCGGCGTGGGAGAGAACGTTCAGCTGCTCAAGCAGATTCCACCAGGGGAAGAGGCAGACCTCATCCTGGCAGAAGCGGAGATCAAGCCGCCGCTTGCCGGTTTTTCGCTCGATTGGCTGCCGTTTGGCCGAAAGCGGCAGACAGAAGACGAAGAAATACACCTGTCGGATGCGGACGGGCGTACGTTTGCAGAACTGCTGCGCAAGCAGTGGAACGATCTCGACAAGCGGTCCGATCAGACGGGGACCTGGGTGGAGAAGCAAGGTCATGACAGAGGGGATCGAGGATGAAACAACTATTCCAGCTCCTGGTGATCGCTGCGGTGCTGCTGGCGATACCGGAATGGGCGGCGGCAGCGCCTGCCAATGTGCCGCTCGTACCTACCATCGATCTGAAGATTGGCGGAGGCAGCGGAACGCCGCAAGAAACCTCCTCGGCGGTACAGATTCTGCTGATATTGACGGTCTTGTCCGTAGCGCCTGCCATCCTGCTGTTGATGACCAGCTTCACGCGGATCGTGGTCGTGCTGTCCTTCGTCCGCAACGCGCTGGCTACGCAGCAGATGCCGCCCAATCAGGTGCTGATTTCGCTGGCGCTGTTCATGACGTTTTTCATCATGGCGCCCACGCTGGCAAAGGTAAACGAGACGGCGGTACAACCGTACATGCAGGGCAAAATGACCCAACAGCAAGCGCTGGAAGCGGCGGTCGTTCCGTTCAAGGAATTTATGGCCAAGCAGACGCGGGAAAAAGATTTGGCGCTCTTTTTGTCGTACACGAAAGCAGAAAGGCCCAAGACAATTCAGGACATTCCGCTGAGCGCGCTCGTGCCGGCGTATGCCATCAGCGAATTGAAGACCGCATTTCAAATCGGCTTCATGATTTTCATTCCGTTTCTCGTCATCGACATGATCATTTCCAGCATCCTGATGGGCATGGGGATGATGATGCTGCCCCCTGTGATGATTTCGCTGCCGTTCAAGATATTGCTGTTCATCATGGTGGACGGATGGTATTTGGTCGTGAAATCACTATTGGCCAGTTTCTGACATCCGGCCGACAAGCCAGCCTAGGAGGGAGAGCATGACACAAGAATTTTTGATGCAAATCGCCCAAAGCTCCGTATACACCATCCTGCTGGTGACGGCACCGGCGCTGGGCGTCGGCATGCTGGTCGGCTTGCTCGTCAGCATTTTTCAGGCAACCACACAAATTCAAGAACAGACGCTGGCATTCATCCCGAAAATTGTCGCCATCTTCGTCACGATTTTGGCCGTCGGGCCGTGGATGCTGCGGGTGATGCTGGAGTTCACGATGGGGATCTTCGGCAATCTGCACCGCTTTGTGGGATAGATAAAAATGATAGCTGCAATCATGCTTCATCTACCTGTTTTGCTGCTGGTGTTTGTCAGGATGACCGCGTTTTTCGTCTCGGCTCCGTTTTTCTCGGTGCGCGGCGTGCCCAATCCGTACAAGATCGGCCTGGCTTTTGTCCTGGCGCTGATCAGTTTCAGCTACGTGCCGGTCCAGGGGCAGATTCCGCTGGATCTCACCTTTGTGCTCTACGCGGTCAAGGAAGCGCTGGTCGGCCTGATTCTCGGCGTGATATGCGAGCTGATGTACGTCACCGTCCAGGTTGCCGGCGGATTGATGGACATGCAAATGGGGCTGGCGATGGCCAACGTGATCGACCCGCGCACCGGCGCCTACGTGCCGCTGACGGGCAACTTCAAGAACATCCTGGCGATGCTTTATTTGTTGAGCATCAACGGCCATCACGTGCTGATCCAAGGGATTCTTGCCAGCTATCAGGCGATTCCGCTTGACAAGATGTGGGCTGCGTTTGGCAGTGAGCAAGTGATGTGGATGGCCGTCAAGGTGTTTCGCGACATGTTTCTCAGTGCCTTTCTGATTGCGGCACCGATCGTGGTCGCCATTTTTCTGGTCGATCTCTCTCTTGGAATTATCGCCAAATCGGTCCCGCAATTTAATATCTTTGTGGTGGGATTGCCCATCAAATTGCTCGCCAGCTTTCTGATGCTGATCGTGGTCATGCCCGCATTTTTGCTGACGTTGAACGGCTTGTTTGAAAAAATGTTTCGGGCGCTTGCGGAAATGATGAAGTGGCTCGGAGGCGCAGCATGAAACGACTTGCCTTTTTGTATCCGGTCGATCTGCAGTATTTCAACGGCGAAAAGACGGAAAAGGCGACACCGAAAAAGCGGCAGGACGCGAGAAAGAAAGGGCAGGTCGCCAAAAGCGCGGACTTGTCCCCGTCCGTCAGCCTGACCGCGACATTTCTCATGCTGATTGTGCTGGGGTCGTCCATGTTTCACACGTTCCAGAATCTGCTGCGGGAGTCGCTCGTCACCTACACGAGCTGGCAGGTCAACGAGGAAAATCTGCGGGTGATTTTCTACCAGCTTGCCTATGAAGCCGTGAAAATCGTCGGACCGGTTCTGGGCGTGGTGTTTACCGTCGCCGTTCTCGTCAATTACATGCAGGTGGGCTGGCTGTTTACCACCGAACCGCTGCGGATCAAGCTGGACAAGCTGAATCCCGTACAGGGGTTGAAACGGCTGTTCAGCCTGCGCTCCGTGGTGGAACTGTTCAAATCGCTGTTAAAAATCAGCGCGGGCATTCTCGTTGCGTTCATGATCTTGTGGAAGACCAAGGACGAGCTGGTGCAGCTCTCACTGAAGCCGCTGGGAGCGGCGCTCTCACTGACAGCTTCAGAAGCGACCAAACTGGGGCTGTACATCGGCATGACGCTGGTGGTCCTGGCTGTTCTGGACTACGCGTACCAGCGCTACGAACATGAAAAGAGCCTGCGCATGTCCAAACAGGACATCAAGGATGAATTCAAACAGGCGGAAGGGGACCCCTTGATCAAAGGGAAAATCCGCGAGCGTCAGCGCAGCATGGCCATTCGCCGGATGATGCAGGAGCTGCCGAAAGCGGACGTGGTCATCACCAACCCGACACACTTCGCTGTTGCCATCCGGTACGACGCAAGCGAGATGAGCGCCCCCACAGTCATCGCCAAAGGGCAGGATTACCTCGCGCTGAAAATCAAGGAAATCGCCCAAAAACATCGCATCATCACCATGGAAAACAAGCCCTTGGCCAGGGCTCTCTACAGTCAAGTCGAGATCGGCCAACAAATTCCCGAAGAGTTGTTCAAAGCGGTCGCGGAAGTTCTCGCGTACGTGTACAAGCTGCAAGGGAAAGTGAAATAAGCAAAAGAAAGGAGGATGCACGGTGGGATTCAGATTCAAAGAGCTGGGTACCGTTTTGTTCGTCATCAGCATTGTCGTCATGATGGTGATCCCACTGCCGTCTGAACTTTTGGATTTGCTCTTGATCCTGAACATCTCCCTTGCATTGACGATTCTGCTCGTCTCGATGTACACAAAGGAAGCCCTGCAATTTTCCATCTTTCCCACGGTGCTCCTGATCACCACGCTCTTCCGCCTGGCGCTGAATGTATCGACGACGCGGAACATTCTCTCGCACGCCGATGGCGGAAAGGTCATCGAAGCGTTCGGCAGTTTCGTCGTCGGCGGCAATCAGGTGGTGGGGTTTGTCGTCTTCCTGATTCTCGTCGTCATCCAGTTCATCGTGATCACCAAAGGCTCGGAGCGCGTGGCGGAAGTGGCCGCCCGCTTCACGCTGGACGCGATGCCGGGGAAACAGATGAGCATTGACGCCGACCTGAACGCGGGGATGATTACCGAGGCGGAAGCGCGCGCCCGCCGCAAAAAGATCGAGGACGAAGCTGACTTTTACGGCGCCATGGACGGTGCCAGCAAATTCGTCAAAGGGGACGCGATCGCCGGCATCATTATTTTCATCGTCAACATCATCGGCGGCTTCATCATCGGGATGGTTATTCACGATCTGAGTTTTGCCGAATCGGCTTCCCGATTCACCACCATGTCCGTCGGCGACGCGCTGGTCAGCCAGATTCCGGCTCTCCTGATTTCGACGGCGACGGGTATCATCGTCACTCGTGCCACTTCCGGCGACGGGCTGGGCGAAGATATTAGCAACCAGTTGTTCAGCTACCCCCGCCTGCTGTTGATCGTGGCTGGCGGCATCACCCTGTTAGGCCTGCTGACGCCAATCGGACTGCTGCCGGTGGTGCCGGTAGCGGGACTGCTCGGGTTCGCCGGATGGAAGATGAACAAAAAGCAGAAAGTGGAGCAGGAAGAGACGGCCCAACAGGAAGAGGAACAGCAGATCGAGGAAGTGCGCAGTCCCGAGAGTGTGGTCAACCTGCTGCAGGTGGACCCGATCGAGTTCGAGTTTGGTTACGGCCTGATTCCGCTTGCCGACGCCAAACAAGGCGGCGACCTGCTGGATCGCGTCATCATGATCCGTCGACAGATCGCGCTGGAACTGGGGATCGTCGTGCCGGTAATCCGCATTCGCGACAATATCCAACTGCGTCCCAACGAGTACATAATCAAAATCAAAGGAAACCAGGTCGCCAAGGGAGAGATCCTCTTGGATCACTATCTGGCGATGAGTCCCGGTTTCGAAGACGATGCGGTTGTCGGTATCGAAACGGTCGAACCGGCGTTTGGACTGCCTGCATTGTGGGTAACAGAAGAAAATAAGGAGATTGCCGAACTGTCCGGTTATACCGTGGTCGATCCGCCGTCCGTCGTCGCCACCCATCTGACGGAAGTGATCAAGCGGCACGCCCACGAGCTGCTCGGCCGCCAGGAGACGCGCTCCCTCATCGACAATGTACGGGAGACGGCGCCTGTGCTGGTGGACGAACTGATTCCGGGCACGCTGTCGATCGGCGACGTGCAGAAAGTGCTGCAAAAACTGCTCCGGGAAAAGGTGTCGATTCGCAATCTGCCGGTCATTTTGGAAGCGCTGGCCGATCACGCGGTCTACACCAAAGATCCGGACGTGCTGACGGAGTACGTGCGCCAAGCGTTGTCCCGCCAACTTACGCTGCAATACACCGAGCCCGGACAGCCGCTGCGGGTGATCACTGCAGGCCCTGGACTGGAAAAGGCCATCTCCGAGCGAATCGAGCAGTCTGAGCAGGGAACCTACCTGGCCATGGACCCGGAGACGTCCCAGCGGATTTACCAGAGCATGTCGGCGGAAGTGAGCAAAATGGTCAATGCCGGCCAGCAGCCGATCATTCTCGCCTCTCCGGCGATTCGCATGTACCTGCGGCAGCTGATGGAGCGGATGATGCCGGATGTGCCTGTCTTGTCATACAGCGAGCTGGAGCCGCATGTTGAAGTGCAAAGCGTAGGGATGGTGAACCTGACGTGAGAGTGAAGCGCTACGTTGTCGATTCCATGCCGGACGCCCTGGAGAAAATCCGGATTGACCTGGGGAAGGACGCCATCATCCTCAACTCCAAGCCGATCCGAACTGGTGGACTGTTCGGATTGTTCACAAAGCAGCGGATCGAAGTGGTGGCCGCCGTTGATGACAAAGGGGCCGAGCGGGCAGCGAGCGCCTCTCCCGCCAGCCAGCCGGACCCCTCTGCCTTGCCGAAGACAGGCAGCTACGCCGCCAAGCAGGCCTATCAAAAAGCGGCGACGGTGACTGCTGGACAGGCGACAGCAGAATCAGAGCCTCCCGGCATCGATACTCGGCTGACGCATGAAGCGACGGCTGACTCCGCTCGTCAGGCTGCCTCCCGTCCCGACCACTCGCAGGCAAAGCGAGCCCCTTCCATGGCAGCTGCTGCCGACAGCAAGCAGTTGGCGGACGAAGTGCGGGATATGCGGCAGGTCTTTGACAAGCTGTTGGTCAACGGCCTCAGCAGCCAACTGCCGCCTGCGATCCAGGCGGTTCAGGCGCATCTCGTCAGGCAGGAGGTCGCAGAAGAGGTGACGGCGGACATCATCCGCCAGGTGCTCCTGCACGGTGAGCCGTCTGCTCAGTGGACGGAAGAAGAGGCGAAGCGAGCCGCTGCGCGGATTATCGCTGAACGGGTGGAACAGGCATCGCCTATGCCGTCACGAATCGAGTCTGGCGTCAGGTACGCTTTCTTTTTTGGGCCAACCGGGGTGGGAAAAACCACCACCATTGCCAAACTGGCGGCAGACAGCATGCTGAAAGACAAGCGGCGGATCGGATTCATCACGGCGGACACGTACCGAATTGCCGCCGTCGAGCAGCTGAAGACGTACGCCAACATCTTGAACGTGCCGCTTGAAGTGATCTTCTCGCCAAAAGAAATCGTCCAGGCGATGGAGCGGTTGAGCGGATGCGATCTGATTTTTGTCGATACGGCCGGCCGCAATTTCCGCAACGACGAATACGTGCAGGGAATTCGGGAGCTGTTGCGGCATGATGCGGACTGCCTCAATTTCCTGGTGCTCAGTCTGACCGCCAAGTACAGCGACATCAAGGCGATCATCCGCAACTTTGATGACGTGCCCGTTTCCAGGGTGATCTTTACGAAGGCGGATGAGACGGAAGCGTACGGAGCGATGTTGAATGTGGCATATGAGACCAGTCTTCCCTTCTCGTACATCACGACAGGTCAAAACGTCCCGGACGACATCGTGGCCGCCACCCCAGCATTGGTAGCCAACATGATCATGGGAGATTAACGCACATGCACGACCAAGCCGAACGACTGCGCGCACGCATGCAACAGAACAACGTCTCCCGGCAGACCCGGCTGATTACGGTCACCAGCGGCAAAGGGGGCGTCGGCAAGTCCAACTTCAGCCTCAACTTTGCCCTCGGCCTGCAAGAAAAGGGACACAAACCAATCCTGTTCGACCTCGATCTGGGATTGGCCAATCTGGATGTGCTGATGGGGATATCGCCCAAGCGGCATTTGCTGCATCTGCTGGAGCCGGACATGACCGTATGGGACATCATGGAAAGGGGACCGGGCGAGCTGGATTTTATCGCCGGCGGGTCCGGCTTTGCCAAGCTCTTGCAGTTGGACGACGCCAAACTTGACCTGCTGTTTGCCCGTCTGCAGCCGCTGCAGGGCTATGCGGACACGATCATCTTTGACACCGGTGCGGGCATCTCCAACGAATCGCTGCGGTTCATGCTGTCGTCCGACGAGGTGATTCTCGTTACGACACCGGAGCCGACGGCGATCACCGATGCCTACGCCGTGATCAAGATGCTTCACTTCTACAATCCCCGCACGACGATCCGGCTGGTGGTCAACCGCGTCACTTCCGCCCGGGAAGGGACGATGACCGCCCAAAAGCTGGTGATGGTGGCCAAACGGTTTCTCAACATGGACGTCCATCCGTTGGGATTTGTACTGGACGACCCTCACGTTTCCAAAGCGGTGAAACTGCAGCGGCCCTTTTTGCTTGCCTTTCCGCACGCGCAGGCGTCCAGGGATATCCGTCATCTTTCGGCCGTCTACCTGGGAAAAGAGGCGGGGGGAAGGCAGTCTCTTCCGGCTGGGATCGGAGGCTTTTTGCAGAAGCTGAGACGCTTTATTCGGTAGGCAACAGGAGAAGGAAGGAGCAGCAGCGGATGAACAAGATTCGAGTTCTCGTCACCGACGATTCTGCCTTTATGCGTAAAGTCATCACAGACATCTTACATAGCGATCCTGACATTGAAGTGGTTGACCGAGCCAAGAACGGACTCGAATGTCTTGAAAAAGTAAAGCAGCTCCATCCCGATGTCGTTACGCTCGACATTGAAATGCCGGTCATGAACGGGCTGGATGCGCTGGAACGTCTGATGAACGAACACCCCGTCCCGGTCGTGATGCTCAGCAGTCTGACCAGGGAAGGGGCGGAAGCGACGATCCACGCGCTGGAACTGGGCGCGGTAGACTTCGTGACCAAACCGTCCGGTCCCATTTCGCTCGATCTGCACAAAGTGGCCGAACGGCTGATCGAAAGGGTGAAAGCGGCGGCACAGGTGAACGGGCGTCTGCGAAGACCGCAGGGCAGGCCCGGCACCACGTTCCCTATGCGCTCACCTTTGTTCAAGCAAAAGACAGCGTGGACGCTGCCAGCCCAACCGGGCACAGGCACACCGGGTCGTACGGCTTCGGGCACCAGCCATCCGGGAACGGCTGATTCCCGTGTTACGCCGCCGGCGTCTGCAATCCCGCGCCGAGCGTCAGCCGTCTCCAAGCTGGTTGTACTGGGGACGTCCACCGGGGGGCCAAAAGCGCTGCAAACGGTGTTGACCGCCCTCCCGTCCGACTTTCCGGCGCCGATTCTCATCGTCCAACACATGCCGGCCGGTTTTACCAAATCGCTCGCGCAGCGGCTGGATTCGCTTTGCGCCATCCATGTGACGGAAGCAACAGACGGAGAATGGATACAGCCAGGGACGGCGTATATCGCGCCAGGCGGCTTTCATCTGGAAGTGGTTCAGGTGAGCGGTGGGGGATTGAAAACACGACTGCAACAAGAAGAACCGCGGGGTGGACACCGTCCTTCCGTTGACGTTCTGTTTGAATCGGCCAGCCGATTGACAAATGTAGACAAATGGGCAATCATCATGACAGGCATGGGAAATGATGGGACAAAAGGCCTGGGCCGAATGAGAGAGGCGGGACGCGTGATCAGCATTGTCGAAGACGAGTCGACATGTGTCGTTTTCGGAATGCCGCGGGCTGCCATTCAGGCGGGCCTTGCCGACAACATCGTTCCTTTGGACCGGATAGCCGAAACGTTGTGTAAGCTGTTGCATTGATTATGGGAGGTGGATCACCCGTGGACATGAATCAATACCTGGACATGTTTATCGAAGAGTCAAAGGAACACCTGCAGGCGATCAACGCCAATTTGCTCCTGTTGGAGAATGATCCGGAGAACATCCAGATCGTCAACGAAATCTTCCGTTCCGCCCATACGCTGAAGGGAATGTCGGCCACCATGGGGTTTGAGGACATGGCAAGCCTCACGCATGAGACGGAAAACGTGCTGGACATGATCCGCAACCACAAGCTGACAATTACCAGCGATATCATGGACGTCATCTTTCAGAGCGTCGATTTGATCGAGAGCATGGTGATGAACATCATGGAAGGCGGCGACGGTTCCGCAGATGTTTCCACTCTGGTGAAAAAGCTGCGTGCCATCGTGGCGGGCGATTTTTCCGCTGTGGAGACGGCTGCGGTGGTGGAGGCTGCCCCCGCCGGAAATGAAGCTGCCGGATCAGAGAGGCAGTACGACCTGGACGAGTTTGCCCTCACCGTTTTGAAGCAGTCCAAGGACGTGGGCCACAATCTGTTCTGGATCAAGGTGACGCTTGACGAAGGATGCGTGCTGAAGGCGGCCCGCGCCTACATGGTGTTTGATCAGCTGGAGTCGATGGGCGACGTGATCAAGTCGACGCCGGCGGTGGAAGAGATTGAGAACGAACGGTTTGACCGCTCGTTTGAACTGGTGTACGTCACGATGCAGCCGGCCGACAAGATCCGCCAAACCATCACCAACATTTCAGAAATCAGCGATGTGGAGCTGGAGCCGCTGCAGTTGCAAGAACCGGCTGCCAAAGCCGAGCAGGAAGTAAAGCAGGCGAAAGAGCAGGCGGCAGCCAGTGCAGCGCCGGCGGTTGAGAAAAAACCGGACGCACCGGCAGGCGGTATGAAAAAGGTGTCCGCCGGGGGCAAGACGATTCGCGTGGATATCGAGCGGCTGGATGTGCTGATGAACCTGTTCAGCGAGCTGGTGATTGACAGGGGACGGCTGGAGCAGTTGGCACGCGAGATCGGCAAGAGCGAACTGCAGGAGACCGTCGAACACATGAGCCGCATCAGCGGCGACCTGCAGAACATCATTCTGACCATGCGTATGGTGCCGGTTGAGCAGGTCTTTAACCGCTTCCCGCGGATGGTGCGCGATTTGGCGAAAGAATTAAACAAAAAAGTAAATTTGGAAATTTATGGGGCGGAGACTGAGTTGGACCGCACCGTGATCGACGAGATCGGAGACCCATTGGTGCACCTCCTGCGCAATTCGCTCGACCATGGCATCGAATCGCCGGAGGAACGGAAAAAGGCGGGCAAGCCGGAAGAGGGGACCATCTGCCTTCGCGCGTACCACAGCGGCAACCACGTCTTCATCGAGGTGAAGGACGACGGGGCCGGCATCAACAAGGAGAAGGTCCTGAAAAAAGCGATCGAGCGGGGCATCGTCAATCCCGCCAATGCCGACAGCATGACGGACAAGCAGATTTTCGAGCTGCTGTTTGCATCCGGTCTGAGCACGGCTGAGGTCATCTCTGACATCTCCGGCCGAGGAGTCGGCCTGGATGTAGTGAAGTCCAAAATTGAATCGCTGGGCGGCAGCGTCAGCGTTGACTCCGTCCGCGGCCAGGGCACCACGTTCCTCATCCAGCTTCCGCTCACCCTGTCCATTATCTCGGCGATGCTGGTACAGGTGCAAAACGAGAAGTACGCTGTTCCGCTCAGCTCGATCATCGAGACCGCTGTATTCCGCAAAGATGAGATCATGATGGCGCATCAGCAGCAGGTGATCGATTTCCGCGGCAGGGTGGTTCCCCTCGTCTCGCTGAAGGACATCTTCCAGGTGCCCGACGCAGGAGTGGGCAGTGAGGACGAAGTGGCCGTCGTAATCGTTCGCAAGGGAGAAAAAATGGCCGGCCTGGTGGTCGATTCCTTCATCGGTCAGCAGGAGATTGTGCTGAAATCACTGGGCAAATACCTGGTGAACGTCTTTGCCATCTCCGGTGCGACGATCCTCGGCGACGGACAGGTTGCACTGATTATCGATTGCAACGCACTGATCAAGTAAAGGGAGGCGCAGCCCATGCTGGAGCAAAAAGAAATCACAGGCGAAGTAAAAGTCATTGTTTTTCGGTTGAAAGACGAAGAGTACGGCGTTGAGGTGAACCAGGTCAAGTCGATTGAAAAATTGGAGCATATCACGCGCGTTCCGCGCACGCCCAAGTTTGTCAAAGGGGTCATCAACCTGCGCGGCGTGGTGACGCCGATCATTGACCTGCGCAGCCGTTTCGGCCTGGAGGAGACAGCCTACGGCGAATCGACCCGGATCATCATCGTAGGGGTGGGTGAGCTGGAAGTGGGGCTGATCGTCGACGCGGCCAACGACGTGATCGACATCCCGATCGATGCCATCGAGCCGCCGCCGGAAGTGGTCGGCGGCGTGGAAGCGGCATATCTGCGGGGTGTGGCCAAGCTGGAGAAACGCCTCCTGATCCTGCTCAACCTCGACAAGGTGTTGAGCAACGAAGAAATCAAGCAATTGGACGCGCTTGAGGGATAAGTGCGATGAATTACTTTGCCAAGTTTGGAGACTTTCAATTCGACGTGCTGCGCGAGGTGGGCAACATTGGCGCCGGCCATGCCGCTACGGCACTCTCCAAGCTCATACAAAAAGAAATTGACATGAATGTGCCGAAGGTCAGTGTGATCCCGTTTGATGAGGTGGCCGATTGTGTCGGCGGTTCCGAGGCGATTGTCGTGACGGTGTACCTTCGCGTGGAAGGGGATTGCCCCGGCAACATGTTCTTTATCCTGGACATGGAGTCCGCACGCAGCCTGCTGCGGCAGATGACAGGTGCGGATAAGGACGTGTACGAATGGACCGATTTCGAGTATTCCGCCCTGCACGAAATCGGCAATATCCTGACCGGGTCGTATCTGTCGTCGCTGGCCGACTTCACCAATCTGAGCATGCAGCCTTCCGTGCCGGCGCTGGCCATCGACATGGCCGGAGCGATCCTCAGCCACGGGTTGATCGAGCTCGGGCATACGGGTGACGTCGCCCTGACGATAGACACCGCCTTTTTTGAAGGAAACGATCGGGTGAAAGGCCACTTTTTTCTGATACCGGACCCGGATTCGTTGAAAACACTATTTGATTCATTAGGAGTTCCGTTCGATGGAGATCATTAGAATCGGCATGGCAGACTTGGGCGTGGCAAAATCTCCGGACCGGTTGCGCACGACTGGATTGGGATCGTGCGTCGGAGTTGTGCTGTATGACGTCGTGCACAAGGTGGGCGGAATGGCCCATGTGATGCTGCCTGAATCGTCTTTGGGAAAAGGCGGGCAGATCACGGTGGGGAAATACGCGGATACGGCGATTCCCCGATTGATTCAGGAGATGGAGCGGGCAGGCGCGTCGGTCCGCCACATGGTGGCCAAGATGGCGGGCGGCGCGCAGATGTTCGCGGCTTTGGGCAACTGCGATACGATGCGGATTGGTCCGCGCAACGTAGAGGCCTGCAAGAAGGCGCTCCAATCCGCGCAGATCAGGATTGTGGCTGAGGATACTGGCGGCAATTGCGGAAGGACGATCGAATTCGACACGTCTACGGGCATTCTCCAGATTCGGACCGTAAATCAAGGTGTGAAGGAAGTATAGGTATGTGGGGAACCATTTGGCTGAACACAGGAATCGGTTTGCTCGGCTTCGTCATGACGCTGGCCACGGCGTTGGGAGGAAACACCTGGCTTGTCTCGCTGGAGCGGGCCTTTATGGCTTTCATTCTCTTTTTTCTCGTGGCGTTTCCCCTGCGCTGGCTGCTGGCAAGGGTCATGGATACATCGGAGGCCGCCACGGGCAAGGCTGCAGCGGAAGAAACGGATGCCTCACCGGAGAGCGGGGAACAGCGGACCGCTTTGGACGATGAACCGTTTACGCCGCTGAACACAAACCAGATCGACCGAATTGCACCAGTTCAAGATCCCGCTGTCGTTGCGGATGTTGTCAGGCGGTTAACTGATGAGTAAAGGTTGGTGACTGATTCGTGGCACGGCTTACCAATCAGGAGAAGGCAAGACAGTTCGATAAATGGGTGATGTGGAAGCAGGAAGGCAGTCGCGAGGCGGAGGAGGACCTGGTGAACCAGTACCTCCCGCTCGTCGACAAGGTTGCCAGTCGTTTGGCTGGCAACCTGCCGGCCAATGTGGACAAGGACGATCTGATCAGTTACGGCCGCTTTGGCCTGCTCGATGCGCTGGCCAAGTTTGACCATACGCGCGGTCTGCAATTTGAGACCTACGCGATGTGGCGCATTCGCGGCGCAATGATTGATGGACTGCGGGAAAACGACTGGATTCCGCGGACAATTCGGGACAAGGCCAAGAAGATCGAAGAGGCCTATTCCTACCTGGAACAGGAGAAGCTCCGCACGCCCACTGAAGGGGAAGTGTCCCAGTATCTGGGCATCTCCGAGAAGGAACTGCGCCAGGTTCACTACGAGACCTCGCTGGCATCGATGATCTCCATTGATGAAGCGGTCGGCGAAGAAGACGAACAAAAGACCGCACGTCATTCCTATATCATCGATGAAGTGACGCCCAGTCCGGAATACGTGGCGGAAACCGCCGGGTTGAAGGAGGTTTTGGTCGGCGTCATCGACAAGCTGCCGGAAAAAGAACGGTTGGTCGTCTCGCTGTTCTACTTTGAAGAACTGTCTTTGTCAGAGATTGCCGAAGTGATGAATCTCTCTCCGTCCCGCATCTCGCAGCTTCATTCCAAAGCGATTTCCCGCATGCGCTCAGCTCTGTCGCGATGGAAATCGCAGTTGATGTAGGACTGGACAGGAGTGGGGATTGCAGAAAGAGAGCAATCCATGGTTTTGAGGGGGCAATAAAGATGGAAGAGACAGGGAACATCAGACTGGAAGTGAACATCTCTCCCGACAAGCTGGAGGCAAGGGTCACGTTGGTCGTCCCCGACGAGGGGCGGGGTGGCCCTATCCTCATTACGGAAAAAGACGTGCGTGATGCCCTGCACGCGAAAAATGTGACATACGGCGTATTAGACAGCGTCATCAGCGAACTGGTCGGCAATCCTGACAAATTCGCCAATGTTCCGGTCACCGTCGCCCGCGGCACACCGCCGGTTCCCGGGCTCGACGGAAAAATCGAGTATCCATTTCTGACGCTGCTGCATGGCGACAAACGGCCCAAAGAGTTGGATGACGGGCGAGTGGATTACTACAGCATCACCAATATTCCCAACGTGGCCAAAGGACAGTTGCTGGCTGCCAAGACGCCGCCAACACCTGGGACGCCGGGTACGGCCGTGACAGGCGAGCCCATTGCGCCGAAGGACGGCAGGGAAGTCATGATCAAGCCGGGAAAAAACGTGGTGATGAATCAGGAACGGACGCTGCTCTACGCCGCCATCGACGGCCAGGTGTCGTTTACGGAGAACGACAAGGTGAATGTCTTTCCCGTGTTTGAAGTGAACGGAGATGTAGACTTTCGCGTCGGCAACATCGACTTCGTGGGAACGGTGGTCATTCGCGGGAACGTCCCGACCGGGTTCAGGGTAAAGGCGTCCGGCGATATCCGCGTGTTCGGCAGCGTGGAGGGAGCTGAGCTGGAGGCAGGGGGCTCGATCGAAATTCGCAACGGCATCGTCGCTCAGGACAAGGGACATGTGGTGGCCGGCTACAATGTAAAGACATCCTATATCCAGAACGCGAACGTCACCGCCGGCAATCAGGTGCTGGTGTCGCAGAGCATCATGTTTTCCCAGGTCCGGGCCGGAAAGCAGATCATCTGCAACGGAACCAAGGGGTTTATCATCGGCGGCCTGCTGCAGGCGGGGGAAAAGATCGCGGCTCGCGTCATCGGCAATGCAAGCGCGACCCCGACCATACTGGAAGTGGGCGTCAAACCGGAGCTCAGAAAGGAACTGTCTTCGATCACCAAGGAACTGCAAAACGTGTACGAAAATTTACGCAAAACGGATCAGGGGCTGGGCGTCCTCAATCAAATGCTGCAGGCCGCCGGCGAACTGCCTCCGGAAAAACGAACGATGCAGATCAAGCTGACCAATACGCGTCTCGTGCTGGAGAAAGAGGTAAAGAAACTGGAGGCGCGAAAAAAAGAACTGGAACAGGAATTGGAAGGGGACGCGCCGGCTGCCGTGGAAGTGTACAACCTGATGTATCCCGGTATCAAGCTGGTGTTTGGCAAACTGGTGCGCTTCATCAAACAGGAGTTCTCCCGTACCCGGTTTATCGCGCTGGAGGGGGAAATCACCACTTCCCATCTCATCTGACGCAGCATGATGGGAAACGGGTTGAAGGAGTTGAGTCCGGATGAGTTTGAAAGCGGTTGAATGGCAGGTGTCAGTGCCGCGGAGCCCGGAGATCGGCCGCATTCAGGAACATGATCAGCAGAGGACCGTGCACCAGCAGCAGTGGCAGACGGATGACCGAAAACTGACGGATCAGCAGATGCGCCAGCGCCCCACTGACGTCAACGAGACGGAAAAAAACATGATTCGGGAACGAGAGCAACAGCAAAAGCGAAAAAAGCAAGCCGATTCCGGCGCGGAACTAAACGAAGCGAAGGATGGGACGGATCAGGGCAGTACGTCGGACGGCGTGCTGATGCGTGATCCGCTGCGCGGAAGGTTTATCGACATCTCATTGTAAACATCCGAGACAAGATGGGAGCACAGGTGACTTCAATGGATCTTCCTTATTATATTCTGATGGGTGCAGGAGCGCTGATTATGGCAGCGGCGTTCCTGAGCAAACGGAAACAGACGGCCGCCTCTGTTGAAACCGCGCCGAACGAGGCGTGGGACAAGGCTGACATGGAAAAAAGCCTGCAGCGGTTTCTGAACCAAATCAGGCACGAACAGAAAGCGACGGAAGGCAGATGGACGCAAGCACATGCGGAACTCGCGAAAGAGGTGGCGGAACTGAAGCAGCACTTGGCCCGTATGGAAAGCGAATGGTCCGCATGGAGCGCTGCGGGACAAGCAGCTGATGCAGAGGCTCCGCGTACAAGTGAAGCGGTAGCAGCCGATGTGTTTGCTCTTCAGGAGCGCTATCGGCGCGTTTTTGAACTGCGGCAGGAGGGATTGTCCTCCGATGAAATCGCCAAAAGGCTGGGAGCCGGGCAGGGCGAGATCGAATTGATTCTCTCGCTGGCCGGTTCTCATGAGCGAGGGAAGGCCGATGAGTAAGCGTGAATGGTTGTTTGGGTTTGGCGCCGGCCTGTTTGTGGCATCGACCGTTCTGGGAGCGGTGCAACATGCTGCTCCTGCCTCTTCTGCTTCGCTGACCAAGGAACAGGTAAAGCAGGCGGCTGAGGCTTTGCAGATGGTGGTCCTGTCCAAAGCCGAGTACGACCGCTTGCGACAGGAGCAGAACGTCTCGCTTCCGTCCGGTGCGGCGTCGCCGAAGCAGCCGCAGACACCCTCTGTAACGGCACCGACACAGCCCAAAACGCAATCGCCTCGACCTCCTGAGGACAACAGCGGGCCGCAGCCGCCGTCCACACCCGCCCCGGCTGCTGCCGGTGATTCGTCCAAACCGGGCGGGAACACCGCCAATTCCACTCCGTCGGCACCGAAGCCGCCGGCAGCGACCGTCACGGTTCAGGTCCCGTACAGGGCCACCGCCGAAGGTGTCGCCCGCTCGATGGTGGAAGCGGGTGTTCTCAAGGCCGACAATACACTGGTGGAGACGCTGCGCGCACAGAACAAACTGAACCGGATTCGCGTCGGGACCTATCAGATCCCGGTAGGTGCAAGCGAAGCGGAGATCGTCCGGATTATCACTACACCGCCTGCGAAGTAAGGCGGTGTTTTTTTGGGGGACAGGCCGCCGTCTGCCATCCCGTTTGCGCGCGGCCCGGGCCGGTGCCCGGCGGGCGAATGACGCCTCGAACAGGAGAGGAACAATTTTGAAAAAACAAAGGAATCGTTTGTTGCATTTGAAAGTGCCATATGATATATTCATTAACGGTGTTGAATTCGCACGTCCACCAATTCCGACAACGGTGCTGCCAATCGGCAGTCTTGTCCGGAAGATGCGGTGAGGCGGAGGTAGGCATCGCTAAAAACCAATCTGAAGGAGGTGTGAAATATGGCAGTTATTTCGATGAAACAGCTGCTCGAGGCTGGTGTTCACTTCGGTCACCAAACTCGTCGCTGGAATCCGAAAATGGCTCGCTATATCTTCACCGAACGCAATGGTATCTACATTATCGACCTGCAAAAAACCGTTAAGAAAGTAGAGGAAGCGTACAACTTCGTGCGTGAACTCGCTGCAAACGGCGGCAAAATGCTCTTCGTGGGCACGAAGAAGCAAGCGCAGGAATCCGTGAAAGAAGAAGCGGAACGCACTGGTCACTACTACATCAACCAACGTTGGTTGGGCGGCACGCTGACCAACTTCGCTACCATCAAAAAGCGTACAGCTCGTCTGGCTGAGCTGAACCGCATGGAAGAAGACGGCACCTTCGACGTACTGCCGAAGAAAGAAGTTATCGTGCTGCGCAAGGAAAAAGAGCGCCTGGAGAAATTCCTCGGCGGTATCGCGAACATGGAAGAACTGCCGGACGCCCTGTTCGTCATCGACCCGCGCAAAGAGCGCATCGCTGTAGCGGAAGCTCGCAAGCTGGGCATCCCGATCGTGGCGATTGTCGATACCAACTGCGATCCGGACGAAATCGACTACGTCATTCCGGGTAACGACGACGCGATCCGCGCCGTGAAACTGCTCACCTCCAAAATGGCTGACGCTCTGCTGGAAGGCAGCCAAGGCGGAGAACAACAAACCACAACAACTGCGTAAGCAAGTGTTAAGAGGGTGGACTGAGGGTTTCAGAACCCCGTCCACCCTTTATTCACCACTATATACTTAGCTCGTCATTTTTCAAGGAGGTTCAACTCATGGCAATCAGTGCACAAGCGGTGAAAGAACTGCGCGAACGCACCGGCGCAGGCATGATGGACTGCAAACGCGCCCTGGAAGAAACCAACGGCGACATGGAAAAGGCGATTGACCTGCTGCGTGAGCGCGGCATCGCCAAAGCAGCGAAAAAAGCGGGCCGCATCGCTGCGGAAGGGCTTACCTCCTACGCGATTGAGGGCAACGTGGCTGCGATCGTGGAAGTTAACTGCGAGACCGACTTCGTGGCGAAAAACCCTGAGTTCCAAACGCTGGTAAAAGACATTGCCGAGCACGTTGTAACACAACGTCCGGCCAGCGTGGAAGCTGCTCTGGAACAGCCGTTTAAAGGCAATGGCGATAAACTCTCCCAAGTGATCAGCGAGAAGATCGCCACCATCGGTGAAAACATCACCTTCCGCCGCTTCTCCATTCTGGAGAAATCCGACAACGGCGTGTTCGGCGCATACCTGCACATGGGCGGTAAAATCGGTGTTCTGGTAGCGCTGGAAGGCACCAAGGACGAAGTGCTGGCAAAAGATCTGGGCATGCACGCTGCTGCATCCAACCCGCGTTATGCCAACCGTGAAGAGGTATCTCAAGAAGAGATCGAACGCGAGCGCGAAGTATTGAAGAACCAGGCACTGGCTGAAGGCAAACCGGCCAACATTGTGGAGAAAATGGTGGAAGGCCGCCTCGGCAAGTTCTTCGAAGAGTTCGTCATGGTTGAACAACCATTCGTGAAAGATCCGGACAAGAAAGTATCCGCTCTCTTGAAAGAGGCAGGCGCTACGCTGAAGGCATTTGTCCGCTTCCAAGTAGGCGAAGGCATCGAGAAAAAACAGGAAGACTTCGCTGCGGAAGTAATGGCGCAAGTGAATAAACAGTAACAATCGAAATAGGGAACACCTGTGTGTTCCCTATTTTGTAAGAGGTTTGGCAAAAGAGAGTTTCACGCGATCTTGTGTGAAACTCTCATCCGCGTAAAAAGAACCAGCCGCCGGCAGGTGCCGGAAGGAATCCGGTGCCGGACAGAGAATGAATCATGAATGGAGGCCGTTTCACATGCCACTTCCTGCCTATAAACGGGTTGTGTTAAAGTTGAGTGGGGAAGCTCTGGCGGGAGAATTAGGGTACGGGATCGACCCGAAAGTGATTTTCTCCATCGCTAATCAGATCAAGGAAATTGTAGAATTGGGTGTACAAGTCGCAGTCGTTGTCGGTGGAGGCAATATCTGGCGCGGACTTTCCGGCAGCTCCAAAGGCATGGATCGGGCCACTGCCGATTACATGGGCATGCTGGCAACGGTCATGAACTCGCTCGCCCTGCAGGATGGATTGGAAAAAGTGAACGTCCCGACTCGCGTACAAACGTCGATTGAAATGAGACAGGTGGCAGAACCGTACATACGCCGCCGGGCGATCCGCCATCTGGAGAAAAAACGGGTCGTGATTTTTGCGGCAGGCACGGGCAATCCGTATTTCTCCACGGATACAACGGCAGCCCTGCGTGCAGCGGAAATCGAGGCCGAAGTGATTTTGATGGCGAAAAACAAGGTGGACGGCGTCTACTCCGCCGACCCCAGCATCGATCCTGCAGCGGTCAAGTATGATGAACTGACGTTCCTCGAGGTGCTCAACAAGGGATTGGGCGTCATGGATTCGACGGCGTCCAGCCTGTGCATGGACAACAACATTCCGTTGATTGTCTTCAACATTTCCGAAGAAGGCAACATTCGCCGTGCCGTAATGGGCGAAAAGATCGGTACACTGGTGAAGGGGGAATCATAATGCCGCAAACCGTGCTGAAAGACATGGAAGAACGCATGAACAAAGCGATTGCCACGCTGAAGAAAGACCTTGCCAGCCTGCGTGCCGGCCGTGCCAATCCGGCGATGCTGGACAAGATCACTGTGGATTACTACGGCACACCGACGCCGATCAGCCAGCTGGCCAACATCAGCGTACCGGAGCCGCGCATGCTGACGATCCAGCCGTGGGACAAATCGGCCCTGAAAGAAATCGATCGCGCAATTCAGCAGTCTGATCTGGGGCTGACGCCTTCCAATGACGGGACCATCATCCGGATCGTCATCCCGCCGCTGACGGAAGAGCGCCGCAAAGAGCTGGTGAAAGTGGCAAACAAGAGCGGTGAGGAAGCGAAAGTAGCGATCCGCAATATCCGCCGCGACGCCAACGAAGAGATCAAGAAGCTGGAAAAGGGCGGCACCATTTCCGAAGACGAGTCCCGCCGTCATCAGGAATCTGTCCAAAAGACCACGGACAAGTTCATCGCGGAAGTGGACAAGATCATCAAGGAAAAAGAGAAGGACATTCTCGAAGTGTAAGCCAGGTATCCCCCTCTGTTGAGGGGGATGTATGTCTATATCTCTCATTGCGGGGGAACACTTTATGTTAGAACATCTGGCGCGCAAGTGGTCGCGCAAGGCACAACAGGCAAACACAACTGAACTGGACCTGTCCGGCCAGATTCCGCATCACGTGGCGGTGATCATGGACGGCAACGGCCGATGGGCCAAAAAGCGCAATTTGCCCCGAGTGGCCGGCCATCGGGCAGGGATGAAAACGGTGAAGGAAGTCGTCAAGGCAGCCGACGAGATTGGCGTACAGTATTTGACGATGTACGCGTTTTCCACCGAGAACTGGAAACGGCCGCGGGACGAAGTGGATTTTCTCATGAGACTTCCCCAGGAGTTTCTGTCGACTGAATTGGAAGAATTGGTTGAACGCAACGTGCGGGTGCGGATGGTCGGCAGCCGGGAGCAGCTGCCGCCGTATACGATTCAGGCGCTGGAAACGGCGGAACATAGAACGCGCAATAACACCGGTCTGCAGTTGAACTTCGCACTCAATTACGGAGCGCGCAAGGAAATTGTTGAAGCCGTAAAGGATATTGCAGCCCGTCTGCAGGCGGGTGAAATCGACCTGGAACAATTGAATGAAGATGTCATTTCCCGGCATCTCTACACGAGCGAAATCCCTGATCCGGATCTGTTGATCCGCACCAGCGGAGAAATTCGTCTGAGCAACTTCATGTTGTGGCAGTTGGCCTATACGGAATTGTGGTTTACCGAGGTGCTGTGGCCTGATTTTACCCGGGAACATTTCTATCAGGCAATTGTGGAATACCAGGGCCGAGCTCGACGCTACGGGGCGGTTTAAGCCGAGAGGTGGAATCAGTTGAAGCAGCGGATCATTACAGGCCTCATTGGTGGGGCAATCTTCCTGTTCCTCGTCTATCTGGGGAACATGTGGTATTCATTCCTGGTGTTGTTATTGGCCGTCATGGGCCTTTTTGAATTTTTGCGGATGGCGGGACTGCAGCCGTTCAGCACGGCGGGTGTGCTCGCTTATGCGTTGATGGTCAGCATCGTCTGGCCGGCGCTTTCGTTTTCAGCCGGGACCGGTGTTGTTATACCGAATTTGGTGCTGCCAGTCACGCTGCTGCTGCTGGTTTATTCCGTTTTGCGAAAAAACCAGTTTCACATTGAACACGCCGCCCTTACGCTGATAGGGGCGTTATACATAGGCTACGGATTTACTTACATGGCCGCCGTGCGCAACCTCCCGGACGGCTTGATGCTGACGATGCTGGTCATCCTGGGCATCTGGGCGTCCGATTCTGGTGCCTATTTCATCGGCAAGGCCGTGGGCCGGCGAAAACTTTGGCCGGCCATCAGTCCGAACAAAACCGTAGAGGGATCGTTTGGCGGACTGCTCGCTGCGGTCGCAGTCGTGCTGGGCCTCAATGCCGCTTTTGGGCATCTTCCCTTCGGACAGGCTGTGGCCATTGCCGTGGTGGCGGCCGTGGCCGGACAGTTGGGGGATTTGGTAGAATCGGCGATCAAACGCCACTTTGGCGTCAAGGACTCCGGCAGTATCCTGCCTGGCCACGGCGGCGTTCTCGATCGCTGCGACAGTTGGATTATGGTCTTTCCCGTCTTGTATCTGCTAGGCATTGTCTAAATGCGAACGCCATATAGAAAGAGATATAGAGGGTGAAACGATTGAAACGCATATCGCTATTGGGCTCTACCGGGTCGATCGGCATTAGCACGTTGGACGTAGTGGCCCAGCATCCGGAGGAATTTTCGATAGTGGCCTTGGCGGCAGGGAACAATATAGAACGGTTGGCGGAGCAGGTGAAGCAATTCAAGCCCGAGCTGGTCTCCGTTGGCAGTGAAAAAGCGGTAGGCGAACTAATGGAGCTGCTCGGCAGCGACCATCGTCCGGAGATCGTCTGCGGAACAGACGGATTGGAGCTGGCTGCCCGTCATCCGGACGCAGATGTCGTCGTGACGGCCGTGGTCGGAAGCGTGGGAGTAGCGCCAACGCTGGCCGCGATCAAGGCGGGAAAAGCGATCGCCTTGGCCAACAAGGAGACGCTTGTCAGCGCCGGTCACCTGGTCATGAAAGCTGCGCGCGAACGGGGCGTGCCAATCATCCCGGTAGACAGCGAGCATTCCGCCGTGTTTCAAGCGCTCCAGGGGGAGCGCCGGGAGGACGTAGCCCGTATCATCCTGACGGCTTCCGGCGGCTCGTTCCGTCATCTGAGCCGGGAGGAACTGGCCCACGTGACGGTCGCCGAAGCGCTGAACCACCCCAATTGGAGCATGGGCGCCAAGATCACCGTTGATTCCGCCAGCATGATGAACAAAGGGTTTGAAGTGATCGAAGCCCATTGGCTGTTTGACATGCCGTACGACCAGATCGACTGCATCCTGCACTATGAAAGCATTATTCACTCTATGGTAGAATATAAGGACCGGGCTGTCATGGCTCAACTGGGCACCCCGGACATGCGCGTTCCGATTCAGTACGCGCTCAGCTACCCGAAGCGCATGCCGCTGATGACAGAGCCGCTTGATCTGGTGAAGTGCGGAACCCTGCATTTTGCACCGATGGATTTTGTCCGTTATCCTCTGTTACAATTGGCATATGAGTGCGGAAAACAAGGCGGCACCCATCCCGCCGTCCTCAACGCAGCCAATGAGGTTGCCGTATCGCGCTTCCTCCAGGGCGAGATCGGCTTCCTGGAGATTGAACGCATCGTGCAGGAAACCTGCGAAATCCATAAAGGAATCAGCCAGCCCTCCCTGGAGGAGATCATGGATGCCGACGAGTGGGCCCGCAATCAGGCGCGATCCCTGTCTGCACGATAATGAAGCTTGACGATAACGCAATGAAAGGTGGCTTTCCCTTGCCTTTTCCCAATCTGGATTCGATCGAATCGATTCTCGCGATCATCATCGTGTTTGGCGTACTCGTGTTTGTGCATGAATTGGGCCATTTCCTGCTGGCCAAACGGGCCGGCATTCTCTGCCGGGAGTTTGCGCTTGGCATGGGGCCGAAAATCTTCAGCATAAAACGGGGAGAAACGGAATACACACTGCGCTTGCTGCCAATCGGGGGAATGGTGCGCATGGCCGGTGAAGATCCGGAGCTGGATATCCTCAAGCCGCACATGGAAGTGAGCGTGGAACGGGATGCAGTGGGAAAAGTGACGCGCATTCTGCTGGACAAAACGGACAGCGGCAGCGTGAACGGGACGATCGTCCGCTATGATTTGGAACACCAACTGACGCTCACCTTGAACGTGGACGGGGAGGAGCAGACGTTCTCCGTACACCCGCAGGCTCACTTGGTCAAGGACGGGCAGGAGGTGCAGATTGCGCCCTACAACCGGCAGTTCAGGGGGAAGACGGTCTCTGAGCGCTTCCTGGCTATCTTTGCCGGTCCGGCGGCCAACTTTTTGCTTGCCTTTGTCCTGTTTGTGGCGATCGGACTGTCCTACGGGGTCCCCAGCAACGTGCCGTACCTGGGCGAAGTAAGGCCAGGCGGCCCCGCAGCACAGGCGGGCCTGATGCAGGGAGACCGGGTGATCGCCATTCAGGGGCAGCCGGTATCTACATGGAAGGAAATCGTGCAGATCGTCAGCCAGTCCCCCGACAAGGAACTGCTGTTTGACATCGAGCGGAACGGACAGCGCAAAAGCGTAAAAGTCCGCATCTACAACGACAACAACGTCGGCAAGATCATGGTGACGCAGACGCTGACGTACGCGCCTGGCGAGGTGCTGAAGTACGGAGCCGTCTCCACGTACGAGTTTACCGCGATGATTCTGAAAAGCTTGGGGATGCTGTTTACCGGCGCCGTCGGGTTGAACGACCTGAGCGGACCGGTGGGAATCTTCAAGATGACGGGCGAATTTGCCCAGCAGGGATTGGCGGTCCTGCTGAAGTGGGCAGCGGTGCTGTCCATCAATCTGGGCTTGTTTAACCTCTTGCCGCTGCCGGCACTGGACGGAGGACGGCTGGCGTTTTTGCTGGTGGAAGCTTTGCGCGGCCGGCCGGTCGATCCGCACAAGGAAGGCATGGTGCATTTTCTCGGCTTTGCTTTCCTGATGCTGTTGATCCTGGTCGTGACCTGGAACGATTTGCAACGCTTGTTTTTGCAGTGACGTGTAATCACCGACACAAACAAAAGGATGGTGCTCTATGTACAAGCGCGAGGAGACGAAACCGGTATATGTTGGAGGCGTACAGATCGGCGGACAAAAAAGCGTCGTGATCCAGTCGATGACGACGGCGGACACCCGCGACGTGGAAGCCACGCTGGCACAAATCCAGCGGCTGTATGAAGCCGGCTGCCAAGTCGTCCGCCTGGCGGTGATCAACGAAGACGCGGCGCGCGCCATCAAGGCAATCAAGGAACGCTCCCCGCTTCCGCTCGTCGCCGACATCCATTTTGATTACCGTCTGGCGCTGATCGCCTTGGAAAGCGGCATCGACAAGATTCGCATCAACCCCGGTAACATCGGCTCCAAGGAAAAAACGAAAGCGGTCGTCGAGGCGTGTCGGGAGCGCAACGTTCCGATTCGCATCGGCGTCAACTCCGGTTCCGTGGAAAAACGGCTGTTGGAAAAGTACGGGTATCCGTCACCGGAAGCGATTGTGGAGAGCGCCATGGACCACGTCCACATTCTGGAAGACCTGAACTACGACAACATCGTCATCTCCCTGAAGTCGTCTGACGTGCCGACGATGATTCAGACCTATTCGCTGATGGCGGAGAAGCGCAACTATCCGCTTCACGTCGGCGTTACCGAAGCAGGGACGCAGTTTTCTGGCAGCATCAAGTCGGCGGTCGGCATCGGCACTGTGCTGTCGATGGGCATCGGGGATACGATTCGGGTCTCGTTGACGGCTGACCCGGTCGAGGAGATCAAGGTGGCGAAACAGATTCTCCGCAGCCTGGACATCGTCAACAACGACCCGGTGGTGATTGCCTGCCCGTCGTGTGGACGCTGTGCGATTGACCTGATCGGGTTGGCCACCAGGGTGGAGGATGCCGTTTCCACGCTGAAGGTACCGCTGAAAATTGCCGTCATGGGTTGTGCCGTCAACGGTCCCGGCGAGGCCCGCGAAGCGGATGTGGGCGTCGCCGGGGGCAATGGCGAAGGACTGATTTTCCGCAACGGGGAGATTGTGCGGAAAGTGAAGGAAACGGAACTGTTCGAAGAGCTGATGAAAGAAATTCACGAATTGGTGGAAGAGCGGAAATCTGCCACGGTTGGATAAGAACACGTTCTAACCGGTGACAAACCCACGTGCATAGCGGCGGCCCCTTGCGAGCGGGCGGAGGAAACACCCGCTGCGAGGCTCCCCAGGCACGTGGGTTTGCTTTGCGAAAAAAGTTTGACGACGCAGTTGTGCGATGCATGAAGGAGGACAAGCGTGTGTTTAAGCAAAGTCAGATGTTGATTCCCACCCTGCGGGAAGTGCCTGCGGATGCGGAGATTGCCAGCCACAAGTTGCTGCTTCGGGCGGGCATGGCCCGTCAGCTGGCATCCGGGATTTACACCTACCTGCCGCTGGCGCTGCGCAGCCTGCAGAAAATCCAGACCATTGTGCGCGAAGAGATGAACCGCGCCGGGGCCCAGGAACTGCTGATGCCGGCGATGCAGCCGGCGGAATTGTGGCATCAAACGGGCCGATGGGACGTATACGGTCCCGAACTGGTGCGCCTGCAGGACCGCCACGAACGTTCGTTTGCGCTTGGTCCGACGCATGAAGAAGTGATTACCAGCCTGGTGCGGGACGAAATCAACTCCTACAAAAAACTGCCGATCAACCTGTACCAGATTCAGACGAAGTTTCGCGACGAGGTCAGACCGCGCTTCGGCCTGATCCGCAGCCGCGAGTTCATTATGAAGGACGCCTACTCGTTTGACACCACGCCGGAAGGGCTGGACAAAAACTTCCAGGCGATGTTTGATGCATATACCCGCATTTTCACTCGCGTCGGCCTGAACTTCCGCGCTGTGGAAGCGGACGCGGGAGCGATTGGCGGAAAAGGAACCTACGAATTCATGGCGCTGTGCGACATCGGTGAAGACACGATTGCCTATTCGGAAGAGGGCGATTACGCTGCCAATTTGGAAAAGGCGGAAGTGGTGTACAAGCCTTCCCCCAAACCGGCCGGAGAAACACCTGCGATGGAGAAAATCCACACGCCTGGTGTAAAAACCATTGACCAACTGACGGAAACGCTTGGCGTGGACGCCAGCCGGATCATCAAAAGCCTGATCTATCGGATCGACGACAAGCTGGTGATGGTGCTCGTCCGCGGCGACCACGAGTTGAACGAAGTCAAGCTGAAAAACCTGTTCGACGCGACGCAGGTACGCCTTGCGTCCGCAGAGGAGGTGCTGGCAGTGAGCGGCGCACCGGCAGGCTTTGTCGGGCCGGTCGGTCTCGCTGACGAAAAAACGGAAATCGTCGCCGACAACTTCGTCCAGGACGTCTACGACGGAATCGTGGGCGCCAACGAAGCCGACTACCATCTCATCCATGTGCAGCCGGGCCGGGACTTTACCGTGTCTCGTTACGCCGATCTGCGCAACATCATGGAGGGAGACGTCTGCCCGCGCGGCGGCGGTGTCATCAAATTTGCCCGCGGGGTGGAAGTAGGCCACGTGTTCAAACTGGGCACCAAGTACTCGCAGGCGATGGGCGCCACCTTCCTCGACGAGAACGGGCGCAGCCAGCCGATGATCATGGGCTGCTACGGCATCGGCATCTCCCGTACTCTGGCCGCCGTGATTGAGCAAAACAACGACGAACACGGCATCATTTGGCCCGTGTCCGTGGCGCCGTTCCACGTCCACGTCATTCCGGTCAACACCAAAGTGGAGGAGCAGCGGCGTGCGAGTGAACAGATCACCGAAGCGCTGATGGCGGCTGGCATCGAGGTGCTGTACGACGATCGGCCTGAGCGCGCCGGCGTGAAGTTCAAGGACGCTGACCTGATTGGCCTGCCGCTGCGCATCACCATCTCCGACCGGGCCGCGCAGGAGGGCGTCGTCGAAGTCCGCGTCCGCCGAACTGGTGAAACGCACGAGGTAAAACGCGACGAACTGGTCACCTTTGTGAAAGATCTGCTGACTCGCGTCGACCGGACGGGGGCGGAACTGGTCCACGCGTAAAAAGAAAGCAGGGATTCGGCTGATTTTGTCGAATCAAATCGGGGTACTCCCGTTGAACCGTGGGAGTACCCCCTGTTTTTTTCAGACAGGTTTGTACTGATGGCATGATTGAGGTGGAGAACCGTGAATCGGTTGGAAGAGCAAAAACATCGCTTCTCGCTGTTGGTGAAACAGTTGGATCTGCCGGCAGAGTGGGTGGAGCGATTTTTTCTTGATGGGCACATCGATAAATTGGAACTCTACCGGCAGAACAAGGAGTGGGTGTTTACCTTTACACTGCCCCGGTTGCTGCCGGCGGAGATCTATCAGGCCTTTATGCGCCGTCTGATCCAGAGCTTTTCCCATTTGGCGACAGTGGACGCCCGATTCCGCTACCGCGAACAGCCGAGTGTGGAGCAGGCCGTCAGCCAGTACTGGGACGTGCTGCTGGAGAATCTGGAACAAAAGATCAACTCCTTGGCGGTCACGCTGCGCCAGGCGAAACGGAAAGTGGAGGCGCAGAGCGTAACCGTGTACCTGCCGACGGAGATGGCGGTCGAGATGGCCAAGCGGAAGAAAGCGGACAGCGAACTGGCCGCCGCCTTTGAAAAAGTGACGGCCTGCGTGCCGCGCTTTACGTTTTTGGCCGAAGAGAACGACGAGGCGTACAAGGCGTTCATGGAGCAGCGGGAAGAAGAGGAGCGGGCGCTGATCGAAGAGGTCATGAGCGCGGTCCAGCAGGAGAAAGAGAATAAGGAAAGTGAGAAGACAGAGGCAGTGACCACGCTGATGATCGGCTACGAGATCAAGGACGAGCCGCTACCGATCCGCGAGATCCAGGACGAAGAGCGGCGCGTCACCATCCAGGGCACGGTGTTTGGCGCGGAACTGAAGGAGCTGCGCAGCGGCCGCCATTTGTTGACGTTCAACATCACCGACTACACCGATTCGCTGACGGTCAAGATTTTTTCCCGCGACAAGGAAGACGTCAAAATGCTGGAGGCCGTAAAGGACGGTTTGTGGGTAAAAGTGCGCGGCAGCGTCCAGCATGACACCTTCCTGCGGGAACTGGTAATGGTCGCAAACGACATCAACCAAATCGAACAGGTCGTGCGAAAAGACACAGCCGAGGAGAAGCGGGTAGAACTGCACTGTCATACGCCGATGAGCGCGCTCGATGCCGTCGCCTCCGTCAAGTCGCTCATCAGCACGGCGGCCAAGTGGGGGCACAAAGCGATCGCCATCACTGACCACGGCGTCGTTCAGGCGTTCCCGGAAGCGTACAGCGTCGCCAAAAAGAACAACATCAAGTGCATCCTCGGCATGGAGGCGTACGTGGTGGAAGACGGCGTAGACATCGTCTACAACCTGACTCAGGAGAACAACCTGCCGATCGACGAAAACACCGAGTACGTCGTGTTCGACACGGAGACGACCGGTCTCAACGCAGCGGAGCACACGATCATTGAAATCGCTGCGGTGAAGATGCGCGGCACGGAGATTGTCGACAAGTGGACGGAATTGATCGATCCCCAGATCGAGATTGGCCCCAAGACGACCGAAATTACCGGGATCACCAACGAAATGCTGCGCGGCAAGGAGACGCTGGACGTGGTCCTGCGCCGGTTCAAGGAGTTTACCGGTGACGCTGTGCTCGTGGCGCACAACGCGGAGTTTGACAAGGCGTTCATTAATGCCTGCGCCAAGCGAATCGGGATGGAGCCGTGGAACAACCCCTTCCTGGATACGCTGCCGCTGGCCCGCCTGCTTTACAAGGGCATGCGCAACTACCGCCTGGGCACGCTGGCGAAAAAGTTCAACGTGGAACTGATCAACGCCCACCGCGCACTGGATGACACCGTGGCGCTGGCCCACGTCTTCCAGTACATGCTGAAAGACATCCGGGAGGCGGAGATCAAAACCCTGGCCGATCTGAACGAGCGGAGCAATGCGGAGGCAGACTACAAGAGCGGCCGCCCGTTCCACGCCACGCTGCTGGTAAAAACGAAGGCCGGGCTGAAAAACCTGTATAAACTGGTCAGCCGCTCCCACGTGGAGACGTTTTTCCGCGTCCCTCGCATTCAGCGCAGCCAGCTCGTCAAGTACCGCGACGGGCTCTTGATCGGAACGGCCTGCAAAGAGGGCGAGCTGATGCAGGCGATCCTGCGCGGGAAGACGCGGGACGAGCTGAAAGAAGTAGCCGCCTTCTACGATTTTCTCGAACTGCAGCCGCTGGATCACTACGCGCCGCTGCTGCGCAATGAGGAGATTCCCTCACTGGAGACGATGAAGGGATACCACCAGTTGATCGTCGATATCGGAAAGGAACTGGGCAAACCGGTGGTGGCAACGGGGGACGTCCACTTTCTCAATCCGCAGGACGACATCTTCCGAGACGTGTTTTTGCTGTCGCAAGGCTCCCCTGATGCGGGCAACCAGCCGCCGCTTTATCTGCGCACCACGGACGAGATGCTGGAAGCGTTTGCCCACCTCGGCGAGGAGACTGCGCGCGAAGTGGTGGTGACCGCCCCCAACGCGATTGCCGATATGATCGAGGACGTCAGCCCGATCCCTGACCGGTTGTACACGCCGATCATCGAGGGAGCAGATGACGAGCTGCGCCAGATGTGCTACGACAAGGCGAAGAAGCTGTACGGCGATCCGCTGCCGGAGATCGTGGAAAAGCGCCTGGAAAAAGAGCTGAACAGCATTATCACACACGGATTCGGCGTGATTTACCTGATCTCCCAGCGGCTGGTGACCAAGTCGCTGATGGATGGCTATCTCGTCGGTTCCCGCGGTTCCGTCGGGTCTTCCTTCGTGGCCACGATGGCCGAGATCACCGAGGTCAATCCGCTGCCGCCGCACTATCGCTGTCCAAACTGCAGGCACAGCGAGTTCATCACGGACGGCTCGATCGGTTCCGGTTTCGACCTGCCGGACAAGGATTGTCCCGCCTGCGGACACAAGCTGGCCAAAGACGGACAGGACATTCCGTTCGAGACGTTCCTCGGCTTCAAAGGGGACAAGGTCCCTGATATCGACCTGAACTTCTCGGGCGAATACCAGCCGCGCGCCCACAAGTATACGCAGGAACTGTTCGGCGTGGACAACGTCTACCGCGCGGGAACGATCGGCACGGTTGCGGAAAAGACCGCCTACGGCTACGTGCGCAAATACGCGGATGAGCGCGGCCTGACGCTGCGAAACGCGGAAATCGCCCGGCTGGTAAACGGCTGCACCGGCGTCAAGCGGACGACTGGCCAACACCCGGGCGGAATCATCGTGGTGCCCGACTACATGGAGATCGAGGATTTTTGTCCGATCCAGTACCCGGCGGACGACAGCGAATCGGAGTGGCGGACCACGCATTTTGACTTCCACTCCATCCACGACAACCTGTTGAAGCTGGACATTCTCGGCCACGACGACCCGACCGTAATCCGCATGCTGCAGGATTTGACCGGCATCGATCCGAAGACGATCCCGCTCGACGACAAGGCGACGATGTCGATCTTCAGTTCGACCGAGGCGCTGGGCGTCACGCCGGAGCAGATTCGCACCAATCTGGGGACGCTGGGCATTCCCGAGTTTGGTACCAAATTCGTGCGGCAGATGCTGGAGGACACCAAGCCGACGACGTTTGCCGAGCTGGTGCAGATCTCCGGTCTTTCCCACGGTACGGACGTCTGGCTGAACAACGCGCAGGACTTGATCCGCAGCGGGACGTGCAAGCTGTCCGAGGTGATCGGGTGCCGCGACGACATCATGGTGTACCTGATTTACAAGGGGCTGGAACCGTCCCGCGCCTTCAAGATCATGGAGTCGGTGCGCAAAGGAAAAGGCGTTCCCGAAGAAGACCAGGAAGAAATGCGCCGCAACAACGTGCCGGAATGGTACATCGAGTCCTGCCAGAAGATCAAGTACATGTTCCCGAAGGCGCATGCTACCGCCTACGTGATGATGGCGGTGCGGATCGCCTACTTCAAGGTGCATTACCCGCTTGAGTTTTACGCAACATACTTCACGGTGCGAGCGGACGACTTCGACATTCCGTTGATGGTCAAGGGCTCGTCGGCAATCCGGCAAAGAATCGAGGAAATCGAAGAAAAGGGACACGAGGCGCAGCCCAAGGAGAAGGCGCTGTTGACCGTACTGGAGATGGCGCTGGAGATGGTGGAGCGGGGTTTTCGCTTTGCCAACGTCGACCTCTACCGTTCCGATGCGACCAAATTCCTGATCGACGGCAACAGTTTGATCGCGCCGTTCAACGCTCTGCCCGGTCTGGGGACCAACGCGGCGATCAGCATCGTCAAGGCACGGGAGGAAGGAGAGTTCCTCTCCAAGGAAGACCTCTTGACCCGCGCCCGGATTTCCAAAAGCATCCTGGAATATCTGGAGGAGCAGGGAGCCCTTAAAGGGCTGCCGGAATCCAATCAGCTCTCGCTGTTCTGACGACTCCGGACGAGGAGCGGTCCGGAGGGGCCTGTCGGGATTTGGGTAACACACGGTTGTCAACGACAGGCTGTTATGCTATAATTTTTTTGGAAATACTGGTTATACGCACGCAGAGCGAGAGTGGGGAAACCCACTCTTTCTTTCTGGCCGAACCCCATGCTTCAACGACAAGGAGGTACTTGCTTGAGCAAGGTAACAGACATTGTCACCGAACTGGTTACGCCCATTCTCGACGAACTGGGTCTGGAACTGGTTGACATCGAGTACAAGAAAGAAGGCAGCAACTGGTTTCTGCGCGTGTTCATCGACAATGAAACCGGGAACATCGACATTGATGACTGCGGCCTTGTCAGCGAGCGGCTGAGTCAGCGTCTGGACGAGGTGGACCCTATTCCTACCGCGTACTTCCTGGAGGTGTCGTCACCGGGAGCAGAGCGTCCGCTGCGCAAGGAAAGCGATTTTCGCAAGGCTGTCGGCAGGCATGTACATATCGTAACCAAGGAGCCGCTGGAAGGCTCAACCGTGTTCGAAGGGGAACTGGTATCCTTCGAGGACGGACAGCTGACAGTGAAAGAAGCGAAAAAAACCTACGTCATTTCCCTGGACCAAATCGACGCGGCCCGGATGGCCATCGTCTTCTAATCCCGCGGGTGTGTGTTCGTAAAGGAGGAGGCAACGAAAATCATGAACGCCGATTTTATTGAGGCATTGGAAGCCATTGAGAGAGAGAAAGGAATTTCCAAAGACGTGTTGATCGAGGCCATCGAAGCGGCCCTCATTTCCGGATACAAACGGAATTTCAATTCGGCGCAAAACGTTCGCGTAGACGTGAATCGCCACACCGGCCAGGTGCGTGTGTTTGCCCGCAAAACGGTCGTGGAGGAAGTGCTCGATCCGCGTCTGGAGATTTCTCTGGAAGCGGCGCAGGAGATTGATCCCAACTTCCGGCTGGATGACATCGTCGAGATCGAAGTGACGCCCCGCGACTTTGGCCGCATTGCCGCCCAGACCGCGAAGCAGGTGGTGACCCAGCGCATTCGCGAAGCAGAGCGCGGACTCATCTACAGCGAGTTCATCGAGCGGGAGGACGACATCATCACCGGTGTGGTCCAGCGCATGGATGCCCGCAACTACTACATTGACCTGGGCAAGGCGGAGGCAGTGATGCCGATCACGGAGAAAATGCCGACCGACGACTTCAAGCCCCAGGATCGGGTGAAAGCCTACATCATCAAAGTTGAAAAGACGACCAAAGGACCGCAGATCATCGTCTCCCGCACGCATCCCGGCCTGTTGAAACGGCTGTTTGAACTGGAAGTGCCGGAAATCTACGACGGCGTGGTGGAGATCAAATCCGTCGCACGTGAGGCCGGCGACCGCTCCAAGATCGCCGTCCATTCGATCAACCCCGACGTCGACCCGGTAGGCGCCTGTGTGGGGCCTAAAGGGATGCGCGTACAGACCATCGTCAACGAGCTGAAGGGCGAGAAGATCGACATCGTGCGCTGGTCGGAAGATCCCGCGGAATACGTGGCCAACGCGCTCAGCCCGGCCAAGGTGCTGCACGTGGAAGTGAACGCTGCCGAGAAAGTGACCCGCGTGATCGTACCGGATTATCAATTGTCGCTGGCAATCGGCAAGCGCGGTCAAAACGCCCGTCTCGCGGCCAAGCTGACCGGTTGGAAGATCGACATCAAGAGCGAGACACAGGCTGAACAGGAAGGCATCGCCTACCCGAAAGCGGGCGATGAGGGGGCTGACCTCGAATAGCCATGAAGCAAAAGAAAATTCCATTGCGGAAATGCATCGTGTGTCAGGAAATGTTTCCGAAAAAAAAACTGGTGCGCGTCGTGCGGACCCCGGACGAAGAGATTATCATCGATCCGACTGGCAAGGCAGCCGGGCGCGGGGCGTACGTGTGCCGTCAGGAAAGCTGTCTGAAGCCGGACACGTTTGCTTCGGGCAAGTGGAAAAAAGTGCTGGAACGCGCACTGAACATGTCCATCACCCAGGAAAAATACGACGCGTTCCGTGAGAAATGGCTGGAGATGATGGGACAATGATCCCCAAGGCAGCGCAAATGCTGGGGTTGGCCATGCGTGCACGCAAGGTGATATCCGGCGAGGAGCTGGTCGTTCAGGCAGTGCGAACCGGTCAGGCCAAGCTGGTGCTGCTCGCGGCCGACGCTTCTGCCAACACGACGAAGAAGGTACGTGACAAGTGCGCCTATTACGGTGTTCCGTGCGTAACGGCAGGCGACCGGTACGCGCTGGGGCACGCCATCGGCAAGGAAGGGCGTGTCACCGTAGCGGTTACGGACGGGAATCTGGCGGACAGCATACTGCGCCTGCTCACCTAATTCAGAAGGGGTGAAGATCACTTGAAGACTCGAGTGTATGAATACGCCAAACAGCATAACATGAGCAGCAAGGAAATCCTCAATTTGTTAAAGCGGCTGAACATAGAAGTGGCAAATCATATGAGTATCATGGATGAAGCAACGATCAAAAAAATTGAAGATCACCTTGCCAAGCTGCGGAGCGGCGGCAAGCCGGAACAACAGCGGCCCGCCGGTCAGGCGGAGGCGAAGCCCAAACAGGAAGGCGACAAGAAGCGGACAGAGGAGTCGAAAGGGAAGCAAAAGCCTCAGCAGCAGCGTCGCAACGAACGCCCGTCTGATCGCGGAGCAAGCCGTCAGGGCGGCGGCCAGCGTGCCGACCAGCAGCGTCCGCAACAAGGAAAAAATCAGGGGAAGAATCAGGAGAGAAAACCGAGCGATATGAAAAGCCAATCCGCGAAACCATTTGATCGCAAGCAGCAGGTTGCCCAACATGAGCCAACGGTCAATGAACATGACGATCCGCGCGCAGGCGACGACTTTGAGGACAAGGTAAAAATCCCGCCCAAAGTTTCCCTGGAAAAGCGGGAAAAAATCAAAAAAGGTGCGGGCGGCAAGAAGGGATTCGACGACAGCAAGAAAAATCAGCCGTTCAAAGGCGGCAACAAACGTCAGGAGAACCGCAAGCAGGGGCGCGAACAGCAACAGCGCCAGCTGCCGGATCCGCCGTCCAAAATTACCTTCACCGAGTCGCTTACCGTCGCAGAACTGGCGAAAAAACTGCGCAGGGAACCGGCGGAAATCATCAAAAAGTTGTTTAATTTGGGTATCATGGCGACGATTAACCAGGATCTCGACCGCGATGCCATCGAGTTGATCTGCTCCGAGTACAACGTCGAAGTGGAAGAGAAGATCGTCATCGACGAAACCAACTTCGAGACGATTGAAGAAGTGGATAACCCGGCCGATCTGGTGGAACGTCCGCCGGTTGTCACCATCATGGGTCACGTCGACCACGGGAAGACCACCCTGTTGGACGCCATCCGCTCCACCAACGTCGTAGCGGGTGAAGCAGGCGGCATCACCCAGCACATCGGTGCGTACCAGGTGGAAGTCAAAGGGAAGAAAATTACGTTCCTGGACACCCCCGGCCACGCGGCGTTTACCACGATGCGTGCCCGCGGTGCGCAAATCACCGACATTACCATTCTCGTCGTAGCAGCGGATGACGGTGTCATGCCGCAAACCGTGGAAGCCATCAGCCACGCCAAGGCAGCAAACGTGCCGATCATCGTCGCCGTGAACAAAGTCGACAAGCCGGAGGCAAACGTCGAGCGCATCAAGCAGGAACTGACCGAGTATGGACTGGTGGCTGAAGAGTGGGGCGGCGACACCATTTTCTGCCCGATCTCCGCAAAACAGCGCATCGGCCTCGAGGAGCTGTTGGAGTACATCCTCCTCGTTGCCGAGGTGCAGGAGTTGAAAGCAAATCCGAACAAGCGCGCCCGCGGTACCGTCGTCGAGGCCGAATTGGACAAGGGGCGCGGACCGGTGGCAACCGTCCTGGTGCAGCATGGTACGCTTAAAGTCGGGGACCCGATCGTCGTGGGCACCGCATATGGCCGCGTCCGTGCGATGGTAAACGACAAGGGACGCCGTCTGAAGGAAGCAGGACCGTCCACGCCAGTGGAGATTACCGGTCTGAATGACGTTCCGCAGGCGGGCGACCAGTTCATGGTCTTCGAAGACGAGAAAAAGGCCCGCTCCATCGGTGAAGCGCGCGCAGCCAAGCAGCGCGAATCGGAACGGCGCGCCAACACGCGCGTATCCCTGGACGATCTGTTCCAGCACATTCAGGAGGGCGATGTGAAAGAGCTCAACCTGATCGTGAAAGCGGATGTGCAGGGCTCCGTGGAAGCGCTCCGCGGCGCGCTCGAGAAGATCGATGTGAACGGCACGCGCGTCAAGATCATTCACACCGGTGTAGGGGCGATTACGGAGTCCGACATCACCCTGGCCAACGCGTCCAACGCCATCGTGATCGGCTTCAACGTGCGTCCTGAGCCAAATGCCCGCAACATGGCGGAACAGGAGAAAATCGACATTCGCCTGCACCGCGTCATCTACAACGTCATCGACGAGATCGAGCAGGCGCTGAAAGGAATGCTGGACCCGGTCTACAAGGAGACCATCATCGGCCAGGCGGAAATCCGCGAAATCTTCAAGGTCTCCAAAGTGGGCAACATCGCCGGCTGCTACGTCACCGAGGGCAAGATTACCCGCGATGCTGGCGCCCGCGTGATCCGCGAAGGTGTGGTCATCTACGAGGGCAAGCTGGATACGCTCAAGCGGTTCAAGGATGATGTACGCGAAGTGATGAGCGGCTACGAGTGCGGCCTGACCCTGGAGCGCTTCCAGGATATCAAGGTCGGCGACGTGATCGAAGCCTTCATCATGGAGGAAGTGAAGCAGTAATGCTGGCGGGGGCGCGGATCGAACTGTTTCTGCCCGCCTGCCGCAATCTAAAGGAGAAACGGGCCATCGTCAAGAGCATACTTGGCAAGCTGCGGAGCCGCTTCAACGTCTCCGCGGCGGAGTTGGCCTGTCAAGAGCAGTGGCAGCGTACCGTGCTGGGTATCGCTGCCGTTGCTAATGAATGGTCGTTTTTGCAGGAACAAATCCAGGCGGCTGTCCGTCTGGTGGAAAACCATCCCGGCGTGGAGTTGATTCGCGCCGATACGGAATACTACGACTAACGCCAGCGGAGGTGACAGAAATGAACAAGACGAGGATGAGCCGGGTGGGCGAGGAGATCAAGAAAGAACTGAGCGTCCTCTTGCAGCGCGGCCTGAAGGACCCGCGCATCGGCTTCGTCACGGTAACGGATGTGGAAGTGACCAGCGATCTCCAGTTGGCCAAGGTGTTCGTCAGCATTTTCGGCGACGACGAACAGCGCAAGGCGTCCCTGGCCGGGCTGCAAAAGGCAAAGGGCTATCTGCGCACGGAGATCGGCCGGCGTGTAAAGCTGCGCCACGTGCCCGATTTCGTATTCAAACTGGATGAGTCGATCGATTACGGGAACCGGATTGAATCGATTCTCCGTGAAATCTCCACAGAAGGTGCCAAAGGAGACAAGCAGGATGACTGATTATCGCCGTGCCTTGGAGGAAGCGGTCCGGTTCCTGCGGGAACACGATCGCTTCCTGATTCTCTCCCACGTCAACCCGGACGGGGATGCGATCGGTTCTACACTGGCTGTGGCCGCAATGCTGGAACAGTTGGGAAAATCATACGTGCTCGTCAATGAGAGCGGCGCGCCGGACAAATTTTCATTTTTGCCCCGGTTTGAGCGGATTTGCAATCTTTCGCAAGATTTGGCCGGCGACACCTTTTCCGCAGTGATCGCGGTCGACTGCGCCGATGCGTCGCGAATGGGGGACGTGCGTCAGCTGTTTGCCCCCGACGCCGCCCTGCTCAATATCGATCACCATCCCACCAACGACGCCTTTGGTGCGGTAAACGTCATTCGCACCGATGCGGCGGCCACGGCAGAGATTCTGTATGACCTGAACGAGGCGGCCGGGCTGCCGATCACCGAAGATTTTGCGCTCTGCATCTACACGGGACTTTTGACCGACACGGGCGGCTTCCGCTACTCCAACACGTCGCCGTACAACATGGAGATCGCCGCCCGCTTGCTGCGGTACGGCGTCAATCCGGGCGACGTGGCGGAGCGGTGTCTTGAAGTCATCACGCTGTCCCATGTCAAGCTGCTCAGGCAGGCGCTGCAGACGCTGCGCATGTCCCATGGCAACCTGGTGGCATCCGTTTTTGTTTCTCGCCAGGATTTGGAAAGTGCAGGGGCCGACCGGGAGGATGCCGGGGGACTGGTAAATTACTGCCGCAACATTGAAGGCGTGGAAGTAGGCGTGTCGTTTGTGGAAGCGGAGCCGGGGACGGTGAAGGTGAGCCTGCGGGCCCGCAGCTGCGTGGACGTGTCGGAGATCGCCAAGCAGCTGGGGGGCGGCGGCCACGCCAAAGCGGCAGGCTGCACGCTTCGCGGAACGCTGGCGGAGGCGCAGGAACGGGTGTGGAACGCCCTGGGGCAGGCGTTGGGAGTGAACGCCGATGAGTAACAAGTGGCATGGCGTCGTCGTGCTGGACAAGCCGGCCGGAATGACCTCCCACGACTGCGTGGCGCGTATCCGCCGCCTGTTTCGCACGAAAAAAGTGGGGCATGCCGGCACCCTGGACCCGGACGTGACCGGTGTGCTGCCTGTCTGTCTGGGGCATGCCACCCGCTTGGTGGAATACCTGCAGGACCTTCCGAAGCGCTACGATGTGGTGATGCGCCTCGGTTCCTCCACCACGACCGAGGACGCGGCCGGTGAACGGGTGGAACACGTGCCGGTCGACTCTGCGGAGATCACGACAGAGCGGCTGAATGACGTGTTCCGCCAGTTTCTGGGCGAGATCGAGCAGGTGCCGCCGATGTACTCTGCCGTCAAGATAAACGGCAAGCGGCTGTACCAATTGGCCAGAGAGGGCGAAGTGGTGGAGCGCCCCGCCCGCAAAGTGACGATCTACGAACTGGACCTGCACGACATCCGGCCGGACGGCGACGGCGTAGACGTGCACTTTTCCTGCACGTGTTCCAAAGGCACGTATGTGCGCACCTTGTGTGTTGACCTGGGACGAGCTCTGGGGTATCCTGCCCATATGAAGCAGTTGAGGCGCGTCAAAAGCGGCCCGTTTTCAGAAAGGGACGCCGTGGCGCTGGAGCTGCTGGAAGAAAAAAGCGCGGGCGGTGAGGATTTGTCCCCCTGGTTGGTCCCCTTGTCGCAAGCGGTCTCGTTCTTGCCGAGGTATCAGGTGCCGCCTGAGCGGACAAAAGCGGTGCTGAACGGTCTGTCCACCGCTCTTCCCGGCGTGAAGGCGGAAGAGGGCAGCCTGATCTGCCTGTTTGCAGGCGAACAGCTGCTAGGCATTCACCGCGTCTGCCGCGGCCCCAAAGGTCTTTTTGCCAAGGCTGAAAAAGTCTTTCCCACCGAGGTGTAAACGTGAAAACGATATCCTTGACGTATCCACTGCCGCGGGATTTGCAGCCGGACCCCTGCGCCATTGCCCTGGGGTATTTTGACGGCGTACATATCGGCCATCGGCGCGTGATTCAGAAAGCGATCGACACGGCCAAGATGAACGGATGGAAAAGCGCGATCATGACCTTCGATCCCCATCCGCGCGAGGTGCTGGGGCAGACCGGGTACAGCCAGTATCTCACCCCGCTGGCGGATAAGCTGGAACAACTGGAAAAGATGGGCGTAGATCTGACCTACGTGATGCGTTTTGACATCGCCTTCGCGGCCGTCTACCCGGAGGACTTCATCGCCGAGTGCCTGCTGCCGCTCAACTGCCGCCATGTGGTCGTCGGGTTTGACTACACGTTTGGCTACCGCGGCATGGGTACTGCACAGACGCTGCTGGCATCAAGCGAGGGACGGTACGGCATCGACATCGTCGGACCGGTCAACCGGTTGGGCGAAAAAGTGAGCAGCACGATCATCCGTGAGTATCTGCACCATGGCAACGTGGAGCAGACCCGTCTGCTGCTCGGACGGCCGTACAAGATCAGGGGCGTGGTCGTCCACGGCGACAAGCGCGGCCGCACGATCGGCTTCCCCACAGCCAACGTGCGCCTATCACGCCCGTATCTGATCGGGAAAAACGGGGTGTACGGCGTCCGTTTCAACGTGGACGGGCAAAGCTACCGGGGCGTGATGAACGTGGGCATCAAGCCGACGTTTGAGCTGGAGAAGAAAGAAAAGTCGCTGGAAGTGCACATTTTTGACTTCCAGGGAGACCTGTACGGAAAAGAAGTGGAAGTGGAATTTCTGTTCTTCATCCGCGACGAGCAAAAATTCTCCGGTGTGGACGCGCTGATCGCACAAATTCGGGAAGATGTGGAGTACGCCAAGCGGAAGTTTGCCGAGGCGAACGTGTAAATCTTTTCATTGCTTTTCCATGAGCGGTATGCTATAATTCAAAACGTTGTACAGATAACCGCAGCTTGGCTGTCCGACACTCACCGGCGGCAGACTCGGCTGACGGGGATAGACAAGAGGGAGGTGAGTCATGATGGCACTGTCTCAAGAACGCAAAGCTCAACTGATTCAAGAGTTCCGCACGCATGAGAACGACACTGGTTCTCCGGAAGTTCAGATCGCTATCCTGACCGAAAACATCAACAACCTGAACGAACATCTGCGCGTTCACAAGAAAGACCACCACAGCCGTCGTGGTCTGCTGAAGATGGTTGGTCAGCGCCGCAATCTGTTGAACTACCTGAAAGAAACGGACATTCAGCGCTATCGCGTACTGATTGACCGTCTCGGTCTGCGTCGCTAATGACATCAGTTGGAAAGCGGGTTCATCCCGCTTTTTCTGCTGTCTGCGCCTCTTTCCGCCAGCGGGGTGACGTTACGAGCTGCAGACCAGTCGCTTCTCGGCGATCCTGCGCCCGGCGACCGCTGGCGAAACTCCATTCTTCCCGTGCAACTGGCACAGGGTGCCATTTAATTTTCAAACAGGCAGGAAATAATACATATAGGTAGAAAAAGATTGTATACGTGTCACTACGTCGTGAAGGAGGACTGCTAGCAACATGGAGCAACAATACCGTACATACGACTTTGACCTGGCAGGCCGCAAACTGACGCTGGAATTCGGCAAGATGGCCAAGCAGGCACAAGGTTCGGTTTTGGTTCGGTACGGCGATACGGCGATTCTATCCGCTGTGACGGTATCCAAGGAAGCAAAGCCGATTGACTTTTTCCCGCTGACCGTCAACTACGAGGAGCGCCTGTACGCAGTCGGGAAAATTCCCGGAGGGTTTATCAAACGGGAGGGACGTCCCAGCGAAAAGGCGATTTTGGCCAGCCGCCTGATTGACCGTCCGATTCGTCCGCTGTTCCCCGAGGGGTTCCGCAACGAAGTCCAGGTGGTAAACACGGTGCTGTCCGTTGACCAGGACTGCTCGCCGGAGATCGCTGCGATGATCGGTACGTCGGCTGCGCTGTGCGTATCGGAAATTCCGTTTAACGGCCCCATTGCCGGCGTGATCGTCGGGCGCGTAGACGGCCAGTTCGTGATCAACCCGACCGTCGAACAGATGGAAAAGAGCGACATTCATCTGGTCGTGGCCGGTACGCGCGACGCCATCAACATGGTGGAAGCGGGAGCCGACCAGGTGCCGGAAGAAGTGATGCTGGAAGCGATCATGACCGGTCACGAGGTCATCAAGGAACTGGTCGCATTCCAGGATCAGATCGTCGCCGAGATCGGCAAGGAAAAAATGGAAGTCGTGCTGCATGAAGTGGACCCGGAGATTGACCAGGCTGTCCGCAGCTATGCCGAAGCCCGGTTGAAGGAAGCGATCCGCATCGAGGAGAAGCAGGCGCGCTACGACGCAATTGACGCAATCAAGGAAGAAACGCGTCAGCACTTTGCCGAGCTCAATCCGGAGACGTATCCGGAACAGGAAGCGATGATCAACGAGGTGCTGCACAACATCGTCAAGGAAGAAGTGCGCCGCCTGATCACCGAGGAGAAAATCCGGCCGGATGGACGGGCCCTCAACGAAATTCGTCCGCTTTCCAGCGAAGTGGGCCTGTTGCCTCGCACGCACGGTTCCGGGCTGTTCACACGGGGCCAAACGCAAGCGCTCAGCGTATGTACGCTCGGTGCGCTGGGGGATGTGCAGATCCTGGACGGATTGGGTCTGGAAGAGTCCAAACGCTTCATGCACCACTACAATTTCCCGCCGTACAGTGTAGGGGAAGCACGTCCGTTGCGGGCACCGGGACGCCGCGAGATCGGGCACGGAGCGCTGGGCGAGCGGGCGATCGAACCGATCATCCCGTCTGAGAGCGAGTTCCCGTATACCATCCGGCTTGTTTCCGAGGTGATCGAATCCAACGGTTCCACCTCCCAGGCGTCGATTTGCGCCAGCGTGTTGGCTCTGATGGATGCAGGCGTGCCGATCAAGGCGCCGGTTGCCGGTATCGCGATGGGGCTGATCATGGGCAACGACGGCAAGACCTTCTCCATCCTGACTGACATCCAGGGCATGGAAGACCATCTCGGCGACATGGACTTCAAGGTGGCCGGTACGGAAAAAGGGGTTACCGCCATTCAGATGGACATCAAGATTTCCGGCATCAACCGGGAGATTCTGCAGCAGGCGCTGGAACAGGCTCGCGAAGGACGGCTCGTGATTCTCAAGCACATGATGGAAACGATCTCCGCACCGCGGCCGCAGCTTTCTCCATACGCGCCGAAGATTATCACGATGCAGATCAATCCGGACAAGATCCGCGAAGTGATCGGTCCCCAAGGACGCGTCATCAACAAGATCATCGACGAAACGGGCGTCAAAATCGACATCGAACAAGATGGTCGCATCTACATCGCCTCGGTCGATCAGGAAGCCAACCTGCGTGCGAAACAGATCATCGAAGACCTGGTTCGCGAGGTAACCGTTGGCCAGACCTATCTGGGCACCGTGAAGCGCGTGGAAAAATACGGGGCGTTCATCGAACTGTTTGCCGGCAAGGAAGGTCTCTGCCACATTTCCCAACTGGCGGAAGAACGGGTCGCCAAGACCGAAGATGTCGTTTCCATCGGCGACAAAGTGCTCGTCAAGGTTACGGAAATTGACGACCAGGGCCGGATCAACCTGTCCCGCAAGGCCGTGCTGAAGGAACAGGCGGCACAGCGTGCGGCTGCTAAAGCAGAATAACTTACAAGCAAAAGGCTTCGTCACTCGAAGGTATCTTCGCGTACGGAAGCTTTTTCTTTTTGCGTTTTGCTTTTTGCCAACCACGTCGTCTGCACACGGACATCTCTGTTTTGACAGGGATGTTCTTTTTTCGTCTAACCGTTTTTCTCCATACATACACTGGACAAAGAAAGGTTGTACGGCAGAGAAGGAAGGGGGCAACCCTCATGGGTCAAAAGGCAAAACGCTTGTGGTTTATGGGAGGGGGTGCGGTCCTCCTGTTCTTTGTTCTCAGCAACGGTCCGATCGATCAGTACGTTGACACGGTCAAGCGCCAGACCGTGCAGGCAGCGCTTTCCCTGGAAGGGGATGAACGGCTGCGCGCCCTGATCGATCAGTGGAAACAGGGACGGGAAGAGGCACCGATCAATGCCCGGATCGACCCCATCTGGAAAGCGATTCCCGGTTACAACGGACGCGTCGTGGACGTCGAGGCATCCCTGGCCAACATGAAGCGGTCCCGCACGCCAGGCCCGGAGTCGCTGGTGTACAAGGAGGTCCCTCCGGCGGTCACGCTGGAACAATTGGGTGCGCACCCCGTTTACCGGGGGAACGAAAAAAAGCCGGCCATTTCGTTTATGATCAATGTTGCCTGGGGCAACGAGTATCTCGATACCATCCTGGACACGCTGGACAAACACGGGGTGAAGACCACGTTTTTCCTGGACGGGTCGTGGGTCAAACGCTTCCCGGAATGGGCGAAAAAGATTGCTGCCCGGGGTCACGAGATCGGCAACCACGCATACTCCCACCCCGACATGAGCCGGTTGGGCCGTGAGCGCATTCGCCAGGAAATCGGCCGCACACAGGAGGTGATCCGCCATACACTAGGGGTAACACCTGTGCTGTTTGCCCCTCCCTCCGGTGCGTTCAATCAAGCGGTCGTCGACATCGCCCGCCACGACTTCCAGATGACGACCATCCTCTGGACAGCGGACACGGTTGACTGGCAAAAGCCGTCGGTAGACGTGCTGATTCGGCGGATCGAGCCCAAAATGGGCAACGGAGTACTGGTTCTGATGCACCCGACCGCGCCCACGGCAGCAGGGCTGGATACGTTGATCAGGATGGCGAAGCAAAAGGGATTGGTCCCCACCACCGTTTCTGGAGTGATTTCCAGCCGGCGCTTGCCCTGAAAGTGCAAGACAATGGGATCATTTATTGTGGAGTCAAGGGAATTTTGCTATAGTTAGACGTGTTTACAAGAGAGTCCCGAAGCGGATAGAGACAGATAGACAACCGAGGAGGATTTGTGTGATTCAACGGCATACATGTGAAAACGGTCTGCGGATCGTGACGGAGAAGATTCCTTCCGTGCGTTCCGTTGCACTGGGCATCTGGGTGGGGACCGGCTCCAAATACGAAACAAAACAGGACAACGGCATTTCCCATTTTCTGGAACACATGTTTTTCAAGGGGACCACATCCCGTTCGGCAAAGGAGATTGCCGAAACCTTTGACGAAATTGGCGGCAATGTGAATGCCTTTACCTCCAAGGAGTACACCTGCTACTACGCGCGGGTGCTGGACCAGCATGCCCCGATAGCGCTTGACGTGTTGGCGGACATGTACTTTCACTCCGTATTTGACGAGGAGGAGCTGGAAAAGGAAAAAAACGTGGTGATCGAAGAGATCAGCATGTACGAGGATACCCCGGACGATCTGGTGCATGATCTGATTGCCCGCGCCAGCTTCGCTGACCATCCGCTGGGGTCTCCCATTCTCGGCACGGAAGAGGTGCTGCGAGCGCTCAAACGTGACGATTTGATCAATTACATTGAACGTCGTTATTTGCCGACCAATACTGTGGTGACGGTGGCGGGCAATTTTGACGACTCCCTGATCGAAGAAATCAAACGGCGCTTCTCTGCGTTTCAGCGTCAAGCCCAGCAAATGGACGTGGCCCAACCTGTGTTCGCGGCCAACGCATTAGCGCAACACAAGGCCACGGAGCAGGCGCACCTGTGCATTTCGCTGCCTGGTTATCCGGTCGGACACGAGGAGATCTACTCGCTGATTCTGCTCAACAACGTGCTCGGCGGCAGCATGAGCTCCCGGCTGTTCCAGGAAATCCGCGAAGAACGCGGGCTTGCGTACTCCGTCTATTCGTACCACTCTTCGTACAAAGAGACGGGTACCTTCACGATTTACACCGGGACGGCGCCGGAGCAGGTCGGGCAAGTCTTTGACATCGTCGCCCACGTGCTGCGGGACGTTGCTGAAAACGGCATTACCGACAAGGAACTGAACAAGGGCAAGGAGCAGTTGAAGGGCAGCCTGATGCTCAGCCTGGAAAGCACCAACAGCCGCATGAGCCGGCTGGGCAAAAACGAGCTGCTGCTGGGGCGCCACCTCACACTGGATGAGATTCTCGCCAAGATCGACCGCGTCTCCCATGAGTCGGTCCACGCCGTGGCACGCGAATTGTTCCGCTCCAAACTGGCGCTGGCGATGGTGAGCCCGCTGGACGGTTTCCCGGCCAATGTGAAAAGCGATATTCTCCTGTAGAAAGGGAGGACAAAAAATCCGGCATAGGCCGGATTTTTTCGTATAAGCATGGTGATGACGGGCTGGTGCCCAAACACGGGAAAGATCTGCCGGCGAATGACTGCGGCGGTTCGGAACAAAGGGGGAGACGGCATGCGCTTGAGCGAGTTTGGCGGCAAGGAGATCATCGGGCTGGACAACGGGGAACGGCTGGGCGTGATCGGCGACGCGGATCTGGAGATCAATACGGAGACGGGACAAATCCGTTCGATCATCATACCGCAAGGCGGCTTTTTCGCTTTGGGGAAACGGCGCGAGGACATCGTGATCCCTTGGGAGGCGATCGTCAAAATCGGTCCTGACATGGTGATCATCCAAATGCACAGACGAGAGCCGCAAGCCTCTGAAAAGTAGGGTGAGTGTAACCGAACCTATAAACGGCGAATAGGATGGGGGTAGACCGCAACGATTTCCGTTATCTTTTTCACACGGAAAAACCTTTGCGTTTCGAATCGATTGCAGTAAAATGTGTGGAAAGGGGAACGCAGCATGCTAACGGGCATACATGTTGCCTTTATCGGCGGCGACGCCCGCCAGTTGGAAGTCATCAAGCGGTGCATACAACTGGATGCCAGCGTCACGTTGATTGGCTTTGACAACCTGGAAAGCATCTTCACCGGGGCAACGAAGAGACCATTAACATGCGATGTGTTGCGAGACGTGGATGCCCTCATCTTGCCCGTGGTCGGTACTGATGACGACGGTTACGTGGAAAGCATCTTCTGCTCCAAGCCGCTGCGGCTTTTGGAAGAGCACGCAGCCAGCTTGCAGAAGCACTGCGTCGTGTACACCGGCATGGCGAAGCCCTATCTGAGACAACTGCTGGCAGCCTCGCAGATTACGTTGGTGGAACTATTAGATCGTGATGATGTTGCCATCTACAATTCCATCCCGACGGTGGAGGGAGCGTTGATGATGGCAATTCAACATACGGACATTACGATTCACGGATCACAGGCCATCGTGCTCGGATTGGGGCGGACAGGCATGTCCATGGCGCGGGCGCTGCATGCGCTGGGCGCCCGCGTCAAGGTGGGGGCGAGACGTCAGGAACACTTGGCACGCATTTATGAAATGGGGCTTACCCCTTTTCATTTCAGCGAATTGAAGCAGCAGGTGACCAATGCCGATTTTATATTCAACACCGTGCCTCATCTTGTCCTCACAGCGGAAGTGATTGCCCAGATGCCGCAGACGGCATTTATCCTGGACCTGGCGTCGAAGCCGGGGGGCACTGATTTTCGCTATGCAGAAAAACGAGGCATCAAAGCGCTGCTCGCTCCCGGATTGCCTGGAATCGTCGCACCGAAGACCGCCGGAAAGATCATGGCTCAAACGCTGTCTCGTCTAATTGCGGAACAAACGATCACCAGGGGGAGTCAACATGAGTAAACTGAAGGGAAAGACCATTGGTTTCGGTTTGTCCGGTTCCCACTGCACGTTAGACGAGACGATGCCGCAGATCAAACGGCTGGTGGACGCAGGCGCGAGAGTGATCCCGATCGTCTCACAAACGATCATGACGACGGATACGCGCTTTGGCACTTCGGAAAGCTGGCAGCGCAAGTTGGTGGAGATTACGGGGGAATCGCTGATCGCTTCGATTCCGGAGGCAGAACCGCTGGGGCCGTCGAAGCTGCTGGACGTGATGGTGATTGCCCCCTGCACAGGCAGCACGACCAGTCGTCTGGCCAACGCAATCACCGACAGTCCGGTGTTGATGGCAGCCAAGGCGACGATGCGCAACTTGCGTCCGGTCGTCATCGCCATCTCCACCAATGACGGTCTGGGCTTGAATGCATCCAACATCGCCAAGCTGCTCGCGGCGAAAAACATTTACTTTGTTCCGTTTGGACAGGATGCGCCGGAGAAAAAGCCCAATTCGCTTGTCGCCCGCATGGATTTGATCTTGGAGACGTGTGAAGCTGCTTTGGAAGGCCGACAGTTGCAACCCTTGTTGATAGAAAGATACAACTATTCGTAACAACTGAAAAGCGATTTGGAGGAGAGTAAAAGATGGCGAACCAACTGACCTACACCGTCGCTGTGGTCGGCGCGACCGGCGCAGTCGGACAGCAAATGATCAAGATTCTCGAGGAGCGCGACTTTCCGATCAAGCAGTTGAAACTGCTCGCTTCCGGACGTTCCGCCGGCAAGACCGTCCGCTTCAAGGGACAGGACGTCGTCGTGGAAGAGGCAACGCCGGACAGCTTTGCCGGAGTGGATTTCGCCTTGTTCAGCGCCGGCGGGGCGGTCAGCAAGGAACTGGCTCATCACGCCGTGCGTCACGGTGCCGTGGTAATTGACAACACCAGCGCGTTTCGAATGGACCCGGACGTGCCGCTCGTCGTGCCGGAAGTGAACATGGAGGCCGCGTTCAAGCACAAGGGGATCATTGCCAATCCGAACTGCTCGACGATTCAGATGGTAGCCGCTTTGAAACCCTTGTATGATCGATATGGAATAGATCGCATTATCGTCTCCACGTATCAGGCCGTATCCGGCGCGGGTGCATCTGCCATTCAGGAGCTGTTGACGCAGACCCGCGACGTTCTGGACGGCAAGCAGCCGGAGTGCAAGGTGCTGCCTGTCGGCAAGCTGCCGGTGCATCACCCGATCGCCTTTAACGCCATTCCGCAAATCGACGTGTTCACGGACAACGGCTTCACCTACGAGGAGATGAAAATGGTCAACGAGACCAAAAAGATCCTCGGTGACGACAGTGTGCTGGTTTCCGCCACGTGCGTGCGCATTCCGGTCGTCTACGGCCACAGCGAAGCCGTCTACGTGGAGCTGAAACAGGACTACGATCTGGACGAAGTGAAGTCTCTGCTGGAACAGGCGCCTGGCATCGTGCTGGTGGATCAGCCCGAAGAGCAGCGTTATCCGCTGGCGACCGATGCAGCCGGCAAGCTGGACGTGTTTGTTGGTCGGGTAAGACGCGACCTGCATCACCCCCGCGGCCTGCACATGTGGATCGTTTCCGACAACTTGCTCAAAGGTGCGGCATGGAATACGGTACAAATCGCTGAAGAACTCATCAAAGCACGAGCATAGGGGAGAGGTTTGTGAAAATTCTCGTCCAGAAGTTCGGCGGTTCTTCCCTGACGACGGAAGAGTGCCGAATGAGGGCTATTACGCATATGGAACGAGCGCTCGACGAAGGCTATGCCCTCGTCGTCGTCGTGTCTGCAATGGGGCGCAAAGGTGACCCGTATGCGACCGACACGCTCTTGCAGTTGATTCGCAACAACGGCAACCGCCTGCCCCGCAGGGAGACGGACCTGCTCATGCACACCGGAGAGATCATCTCCGCCACCGTGATGTGCAGCATGCTGAATGCGCGCGGCATCAAGTCCACAATCCTGACGGGCGGGCAGGCCAACATCGTCACGACAGACGAGTTTACCAACGCCCAGATCGAATCGATTGATCCCGGCCGGATTCGCAAGGAACTGGAAGCGGGGAACGTGGTCATCGTTCCCGGTTTTCAGGGGCGCACGGCTGATTGGGAGATTACCACGCTGGGGCGGGGCGGCAGCGACACCACGGCGACAGCGCTTGGTGTCGCCCTCCGCGCCGAAAGGGTGGACATTTTTACTGACGTAAACGGCATCATGACGGCTGATCCGCGGATTGTCGAAGAAGCGCAGCCGCTCAGCACGGTGACGTATACGGAAATTTGCAACATGGCCCACCTGGGGGCCAAAGTGATCCATCCCCGCGCGGTGGAAATTGCGATGCAGGCCAACGTGCCGATTCGGGTGCGTTCCACGTTTTCGGACGACCCTGGCACGCTGGTGACCACCATGCTGGAAATTGACAAGATGGGTTATACTGTACACGACCGCCTGGTCATGGGCATCGCGCACGTGCCGAACATTACACAGATCAAGGTGGCGAACAAGGACGGAACGTACGACACCCAATTGCAGGTGTTCAAGGCGATGGCCCAGCACAGCATCAGTGTGGACTTTATCAACGTAAATCCGTTGGGCGTGGCGTACACCGTCCATGACGAGATGAGCGAACAAGCAGCGCGGATTCTGACCGACTTGGGATACGAACCGCAGATTCTGCCGCACTGCGCCAAAGTCTCTGTCATTGGTGCGGGGATTGCCGGCGTTCCCGGTGTAATGGCGCAGATTGTGGAGGCGCTGACGCAGGAAGACATCCAGATCTTGCAGTCGGCCGACTCGCATACGACCATCTGGGTGCTGGTTCACGAAGCGGACATGGTGCGCGCTGTTCGCGCCCTGCACAAACAGTTCAAGCTGCACAACGGACACATGTAGCTCCATTTGCCGTGGCAGATGGGGGAACAATCGAAGAGGAGTTGGAGGACGTGGCACGTTTTGGCCGACTGGTTACCGCCATGGTGACCCCGTTTACGGAACAATTGCAAATCGACTACGAGAAAACGGAACGACTGATTGACCATCTGCTGTCTACCGGTACGGAAGCGCTAGTGGTCAGCGGCACGACCGGCGAATCGCCGACGCTGACCCGTTCCGAAAAACTGGACTTGTTCCGGCATGTCGTGGCGTACGCGAAAGGAAAATGCCACATCATCGCCGGGACGGGAAGCAACGATACGGCTGCCAGCATCGAATTCACGCAGGAAGTGGAAAAGATCGGCGTGGACGCCGTGATGCTGGTGGCACCCTACTACAGCCGTCCGTCGCAGGAAGGCTTGTACCGGCATTTCAAGGCGCTGGCAGAAGCAACCAGTCTGCCGGTCATGCTGTACAACGTGCCCGGCCGCACCGGCGTCAACATGGCCGCTGAGACCACCGTGCGGTTGGCGCAGCTGCCCAATGTGGTGTGCATCAAGGAAGCGTCCGGAAACCTGTCGCAAATGGCGCGGATTGTCGAGGAGGCGCCTGAGGGTTTTGAACTGTACAGCGGGGACGACGCGTTGACACTGCCGATTCTATCGATTGGCGGCGTTGGTGTGGTCAGCGTGGCCAGCCACGTCGTGGGCAGCGAGATGGCCGAGATGATGGCGGCGTACTTCGGCGGCGACAACGCCAAGGCTGCCGCCCTTCACCGCAAGCTGCTGCCCGTGTTCGAAGGGCTGTTCAAATACCCGAGCCCCACACCGACGAAGGCGGCATTGGAGAAGCTGGGCGTGCCGGTGGGCGGCGTTCGCCTGCCATTGGTAGAGCTCAACGACGAGGAAAAAGCGTTTGTGCATTCGCTGCTGCAATAACCTGTCGACTGCAGCCAAAAGCTGTCCCGAAGGCAAGAGAAAGTGCCGGACGGGCAGCTTTTTTGCGTCGTGACTGGGCTGCAATCTATTTGGTTGTTTTTTCTTGAGTTCCGCTTTTGCGTTCGGTTATAATGTTACTAAGTGATTTGGGGCGGTTTTTTGAGTGTAATGGACAACTAAATATAGGAGGTTACACGTTTTGGCAAAATCGAAACACTCTGTTCTCATTTTCGCCCTGGGCGGAGTTGGCGAAATTGGGAAGAACATGTACGTGGTGCAGTGCGATGACGACATCGTGGTCATCGACGCCGGATTAAAATTCCCGGAAGAGGAAATGCTGGGAATTGACATGGTCATTCCGGACATCACGTACCTGGAAGAACATCGTGACAAGGTTCGCGGCATCATTATCACGCACGGCCACGAAGACCACATCGGCGGTCTCAGCTATGTGCTCAAACACCTCAATGTGCCCGTTTACGCCACGAAACTTACTATGGGCCTGATTGAAGCCAAGCTGAAGGAAGCGGGTATCTTGGCCGATACCAAGCGGGTTTTGATCAACAGCGACTCGGAGATCGTTCTCGGCAAGATGAAAGCGACGTTTTTCCGCGTCAACCACAGCATCCCGGACAGTGTTGGGGTTTGCCTGGAGACGCCGGAAGGGTACATCGTGCACACCGGGGACTTCAAATTTGACCAGACGCCGGTCAATAATCAACAGGCGGATCTGGCAAAGATGGCAATGATCGGTGAGCGGGGAGTCTTGTGTCTCTTGTCCGACAGTACCAATGCTGAACGGCCGGGATTCACCGGCTCGGAACGTGCTGTCGGCGTGGCAATCAAGGACGTCTTTAGCAAGGCAAGGGGACGCATCATCGTTTCCACGTTTGCGTCCAACGTCCACCGCATTCAGCAGGTGGTGGATGCGGCGATTCAGTTTAACCGCAAGATTACGGTTGTCGGACGGAGCATGCAAAACGTCATTGCCATCAGCAAGGACCTGGGGTATCTGAATGTACCCGAGGGCGTGTTTGTCGAGACGGATGAAGTAAACAAGCTTCCAGCCGATCAAGTAGTCATTCTCTCCACTGGAAGTCAAGGGGAGCCGATGTCTGCGCTCACCCGGATGGCCCGATCCGCCCATCGGAAAATTGACATCCTTCCAGGGGATACGGTCGTGATTGCCGCTACGCCCATTCCGGGCAACGAAAAATACGTGGCGCGCACGATTGACCAATTGTACCGCATTGGCGCAGAGGTAATTTACGGCGGTCACGGACCCAGCGGCACCGTCCACGTTTCCGGTCACGGCAGCCAGGAAGAACTGCGGCTGATGCTCAACCTGATGAAACCCAAGTATTTTATCCCCATTCACGGCGAATACCGCATGTTGCGGATGCACGGCATTCTGGCGGAACAAGTGGGCGTTCCCCGGGAGAACATCTTCCTGCTGGACAACGGCGACACGGTGGAGATTTCCGGCGGCAAAGCCCGTTACGGTCCGAAGGTACACGCAGGCAACGTGCTGATTGACGGTCTTGGCGTCGGCGACGTCGGCAATATTGTACTTAGGGACCGCAAACTGCTCTCTCAAGATGGCATTCTGGTAGTTGTCGTTACACTCAGCAAACAAAATGGCACGATCCTGTCTGGTCCTGACATCATCTCCCGCGGATTCGTCTATGTGCGTGAATCCGAAGAACTGCTGGACGAGGCGAATCGCATAGTAACCCAAACACTTGTCAAATGTATGGAAGAAAATGTAAACGAATGGTCTTCCCTGAAAAACAACGTGAAGGAAGCACTGGGGCGCTTCCTGTACGATCAGACGCGCCGTCGTCCAATGATTCTGCCCATCATCATGGAAGTATAGGAACCCTTGTTCTCACAAGGGTTCCTTTTGTTTAAAAAAACGCCCATAAAGGGCGTAATTTATTGAGCCACATCACTGTTTGCGGCAAGCATTTTGACTTTTTGGATGATTTCAAGTTCAACTTGTTCGTTGTACTTGTCAACACGTTTGCTGAGCAAAAATGCATCAATAATGAACCAAATGGTCGTAGGGATAAAAAAAGTAAACCATCCGATAATCCAAACAAGAATCATGCCGATCGCAATACCTATGTCACCTACGTAAAAGCGATGACCGCCAAATGCGCCAAGGAAAAACCATAATAAATAAGCCATTCCCTTGCTTTTTCTTCTTTTTTCCAGCTCCGAGTTTACAATTAACTGCTGCTCGGTAGTCAGGCCTGATCGTGCCACAATGTTGTTCAAAACACATGGTCCTCCTTCCAAGAATTAGTCTCTTTTATTGTAAAGGCTTGCCATTCTGTCTGCAATAAAATTCCAAGAGAAAAGACCTAAGCTGTTTGAAAATATAGGTCTGACGACACGTGTTTTTTGGCCTGCCCGTTTTGCCTCATTTCCAGAAGCGTATCGTTTTCCCTTGTCCAATCCATACTAACGGAGGAAAGCGAGGAGGATGGTCCATGCCAAACCGACGAATAACCGATTACCTCAACCGCCCCCCTTTTTCAGGACAGGACGTCCCCCCGTCGGCACCGAATGATCAGCCGCGGCCGGCTGCGGCGCCGCCGGAGACTGACGATCAGAAAAAGAAGCTGCTCGATTCGATTACCCAGCTTGGGCAAACCAATGTCCCGCAGTTGGAGAGCAACATCTACTGCTTGACGATTATCGGGCAGGTGGAGGGGCATATCCAACTGCCGCCCCAAAACAAGACCACCAAGTATGAACATATTATTCCGCAGTTGGTGGCAGCCGAGCAAAACAGCAAGGTGGAAGGTGTGTTGGTGATCCTCAACACCGTGGGCGGCGACGTGGAAGCGGGACTGGCCATTGCGGAGATGGTCGCTTCCTTGTCCAAACCGGTCGTCACCCTGGTGCTGGGCGGCGGACACAGCATCGGCGTGCCGATTGCGGTTGCGGGCGATTACTCGTTTATCGCCGAAACGGCGACGATGACGATTCACCCCATCCGCCTGACCGGATTGGTAATCGGCGTGCCGCAGACGTTTGAATACCTGGATAAGATGCAGGACCGGGTGGTCAGTTTTATCGCCCGCCACTCCAAGATTACCGAAGAGAAGTTTCGCGAGCTGATGCTGCGCACCGGCGAACTGACACGCGACATCGGAACCAACGTGATCGGGGCCGATGCCGTCAAGTACGGGCTGATCGACGAAGTGGGCGGATTGGGCCCAGCGCTGAAAAAACTGAATGAGCTGATTGAAAAGGTGCGCAACGGAGAGAAGGTGCTGCAGTGATTTTTTACTCGGTCGTTCCGATGGAAATGGTGTTTGCCAACATGGAGCAGGTGGAAAAGCGTCAACTGCGCGAACTGCCGCTGGGCGAGGCCACCATGGTGGTGGAACCGACAGGACCCTACGAGGGACGGATCGTGCGGCTGATCAGCCCCAATCCCCAGGATTACCTCAATCCGCGGCTGGCGCCTGGTGAGACGGTTCGCTTTCTCCCCGATTGGCGCGCATAAGAAGTCCTGTATTTCTATGAATTTCCTGTGTTATACTAGACATGAACGAACAGCAGCCGAACAGCAGACGGCTGCCTTTTTATGCATGACAAAGGAGGCGTGCCATTGAGTAGAAAAGAGAGAAGACAGTCACAAGCGGCATGGGCCTCGGTCGTTAAAGTGGAACTGTTGGGCCTGGTGGTGATTGTGCTCAGCCTGATCGGCTTGTTGGAGAGCGGCACGCTGGGGAAACATGTGCTTGCCTTTTTGTTTCGGTTTGTGGCAGGCTCGTGGGACTTTGTCATCCCGCTGCTAATGATCGGAATGGCCATCCACATGATGTTTACCCGCAAACCGCCGCGGCTCACCTACCGGGTGCTGGGCATTTTGTTTATCTTCCTGGCGATTTTGACGTGGGACCATCTGATGCTGTACAAGCAGGTCACGGCAGACGGCAAATTCGCTGAACAAAGCATCGTCCGCGTCACGTGGGACCGGCTGTGGCTGGACCACAGCCAGAAGGTGTCCACTACCGGTGTTGGCGGCGGCATGGTTGGAGCGCTCTTCTTCGGCCTGTGCAACAGCCTGGTGGGATTGGCCGGAACCGGCCTGATCATCGCCCTGCTGTTTCTGGCCGGCACCATGTTTTTGTTTAACCTTTCGTACGTGGACATCGTAATTTTCATGCGCAACAAAACGTTGCAGCTATACGAAAAATTGAAGGACTCGGTGAAAGATTCCGTACAGCTGTTGCAGGAAGAAAGCGAGAAGCGCAGGCAGGAGAAGGAAAAGCGGAAGGCCCGCGCAGAGCAAAGCGCCAATGAGGAAGGGACCGCTGACCGGCAGGACGGAGCAGCCTCCCCTGCATCGGAGGCTGCCGAGTCACCTGGGACGGCGGGAGCGTCAGTGGACGAGGAGGAAGCACTGCCTGTCGCCCCGTTGATTCGGGACTTTACCGAGCGGGTGGCGAGCGAACACGAACAGGAATCCCCCGAATCTGCGGCCGCGCCCGTCCGACCGCCGGCAGAGAGGGAGATTACCTTTTCGCTGGAAGGCGACGAAGAGATTTTTGGCACACTGGAGAACACAGAAGAGCAGTCGGCTGTCCCCTATGTGCTTCCCAGCTTGCAGATGCTGGCCCGGCCCAAAGGTTATACGCCGGGCAAGGATGTGGACCATACATCCAACGCGGCCAAGCTGGTGCAGACGCTGAAAAGCTTCGGCGTCAGCGCGATCGTGTCGGAAGTGCACCGGGGGCCGGCCGTCACCCGCTATGAAGTGCAGCCCGCGACCGGCGTGAAAGTGAGTCGGATCGTCAGCTTGACAGATGATTTGGCGCTGGCGCTGGCGGCCAAGGATATTCGCATCGAGGCGCCGATTCCAGGAAAGTCGGCGATCGGCATCGAGGTGCCCAATGCCGAGGTGGCGGTCGTGTCGCTTCGCGAAGTACTGGAATCGCCGCAATACCAGGAGGCGCCCGGAAAGCTGACGGTGGCGCTCGGCCGGGACATCTCGGGCGAGCCGATCGTGGCCGACCTGGCCAAAATGCCTCACCTGCTGGTGGCTGGCGCGACCGGCAGCGGCAAATCAGTTTGCATCAACGGATTGATCATGAGCATCCTGTTCCGGGCGAAGCCGGATGAAGTGAAGCTGATGATGGTCGATCCGAAAATGGTCGAGCTGAATGTGTACAACGGGATTCCCCATCTGCTCGCGCCGGTGGTGACCGACCCCCGCCGAGCGTCCGTTGCATTGAAAAAAGTGGTCGCGGAGATGGAGCGGCGCTACAACCTGTTTGCCAAAACGGGGAGCCGCAACATCGAGATGTACAACCAGCAGGTGGAAGGAAGCCCGCTGCCGTACATCGTGGTCATCGTCGACGAGTTGGCTGACCTGATGATGGTGGCGCCAGGTGAAGTGGAAGACGCCATCTGCCGCCTGGCCCAGATGGCTCGCGCAGCCGGCATTCACCTGATTATCGCCACGCAGCGTCCGTCGGTGGACGTGATCACCGGCGTGATCAAGGCGAACATCCCGTCGCGGATTGCCTTTGGTGTTTCGTCCATGGCCGACTCTCGCACCATTCTGGACATGGGCGGGGCGGAAAAACTGCTCGGCCGCGGGGACATGCTCTACCTGCCGATGGGGGCTTCCAAGCCGATTCGCGTGCAGGGGGCGTTCGTCTCCGACAAGGAAGTGGAGGACGTCGTCCGCTTTGTCAAGGAACAGCAGGAAGTCCGTTATCAGGAAGAGATGATTCCGGACGAAGTGGCGGACGAGCAGCAGGCCGTCGTCGACGACGAATTGTACGATCAGGCGGTGCAGATTGTCGCCGAGGCGCAGACCGCATCCGCCTCCCTGCTGCAGCGCAGGCTCCGCATCGGGTACACGCGGGCAGCCCGGCTGATCGACATGATGGAAGCACAAGGGGTCGTCGGCCCGTATGAGGGCAGCAAACCCCGCGAAGTGCGCATACCGCGTCCGGCACAGGAGAGCAACATCTCCTGAGCCGGGCGTTTTTTTATCGGCCGAATGGGGCAGTCTATGAGCGACTGCTCATCAGACGACTGAAAACGCAAAAAATGGTATAACGACTTCTGAAAATTTGGCTTGCATGATATCTGCCCCTACGGTACAATTTTTACGGGATTCTAGGAAATTGTTGTTATCGTTGCATGTGAATCAGAGGTCTGACGTCCTACCTGTTGGATGGCTGAAGGGAAACAGGAGTGAGTATGGATGAGCATCAAGGGGAATTTCCGGTCGCTGAGCCTCTTGGTCATGGACAAGATCAAGAGTGATATTGATTCCGGCGTGTTTAAACCTGGCGAACGTCTCCCTTCCGAAGCCGAGCTGTCAAAACAGTTGGGTGTGAGTCGGGCGACGTTGCGGGAAGCGCTTCGCCTTCTCGAAGAAGAGAAAATTGTCATCCGTCGTCACGGGGTCGGTACGTTTATTAATTCCCGCCCTGTTTTTACAGGCGGAATTGGGGAACTCTTTAGTGTGACGGATGCAATTGAGCGGCAGGGGTACAAAGCGGGAACAATCCTGATTGGCACCGCGTTCGGTGAGCCTTGCGAGGACGAGCGCAAACACCTGTCCCTCAATCCAGGTGAAGGCGTGCTCATGGTAGAGCGCATTCGCACGGCGGACGGCGACCCGGTCGTCTACTGCTTTGACCGCATTCCAGCTCGCCTGGTCCCTGAAGGGTACACGGCAGAGGGCGAGTCCATCTTCAACTGGCTGGAGAGCAAGACGGGACTGCGCATTGCATACGCAGTGGCTCATATCGAACCGCTGGGCTACTCTGAAAAGGTTTCCAATCTGCTGCAGTGCGACAAAAACGCGACGCTGCTCCTGCTGAAACAGATTCACTACGACGAGAGTGAACGGCCCGTGCTATACTCCCACAATTACTTCCGGGCGGACAAGATTCACTTTCACGTCGTACGCAGACGGTTGTAACAAGCGGGGGAAACCTCGCACAACAATTTCATTCCATCTCATATTAGGGGGTATTTCGGCATGAAAAAGGTACTTTCCGTCTTCTCCGTGGCAGCCCTCAGCCTGTCGCTTGTACTGGCTGGCTGCGGCGGAAAAACAGAAGGACAGCAAGGAGCGGCCGACCAAGGGGGAACGGCTGCGCCGAACGCGAGAATCGGCATGGTGACCGACGTGGGCGGTGTGAACGACAACTCCTTCAACCAAAGCGCGTGGGAAGGTCTGCAAAAACTGCAAAAAGACCTCAACCTCCCGCAAGAAAACGTCAGCTACCTCCAGTCCACCAGTGACGCCGACTACATCCCGAACCTGACCCAGTTCGTCAAGGACCAATGGAATCTGACCTGGGGCATCGGCTACCTGATGGGCGACCACGTGAAAAAAGTGGCGTCCGAAAACCCGGATGCCAAACTGGCGATCATCGACGCCGAAGTGGATGCGCCAAACGTGGAATCCGTTCTGTTCAAAGAGCATGAAGGGTCCTTCCTGGTTGGCGTAGTCGCCGCGAAAATGAGCAAAACGAAAAAAGTCGGCTTTGTCGGCGGTATGGAAATCCCGGTTATCAAACGCTTTGAAGCTGGCTTCGAAGCAGGTGTGAAAGCTGTTGATCCGAGCATTCAAGTCGTGAAGGTATACACCGCTGCGTTCGACAAACCGGACCAAGGCAAATCCACCGCGTCGCAAATGTACGACCAGGGCGTTGACATCATCTTCCACGCGTCCGGCGCCACCGGCGACGGCGTATTCAACGAAGCCAAGGCCCGCAAGGCAAAAGGTCAACAGGTTTGGGTAATCGGTGTAGACAAGGACCAGTCCCTGACCTTCGGCGACGACATCACCCTCACCTCCATGGTGAAGCGCGTGGACGAAGCCGTGTACCGCGTCTCCAAAGACGTCATCGACGGCAACTTCAAAGGCGGCATCGTATGGCTCGGTCTGAAAGAAAACGGTGTAGGACTGGCCGACACCTCCAGCAAGAACGTGCCGGAAGACGTGCTGAAAGAGGTTGAAGAGTACAAGCAAAAAATTGTAAACGGCGAGATCAAGGTTCCTGAAACACCTCAACAGTAACCCACAGCAGGCTGCATGCGGACAAGGCTAGTTCGAGCAACTAGCCTTGTTCTTTACCTTCACTAAGACCCACAAAAACGGGGGGAACATGGTTGAACTCGGTACAGACAGTTGTTGAAATGCGCGGGATTACCAAGCGTTTTCCCGGCATCGTGGCGAACGACAACATCAACCTGGTCGTGAAAAAAGGCGAAATCCACGCCCTCCTGGGGGAGAACGGCGCGGGGAAGTCTACATTAATGAACATCTTGTTTGGTTTGTATCAACCGGATGAGGGGGAAATCCTCATCAATGGGAAACCGGTAAACATCACGAGTCCCAACGTCGCGAACGATCTGGGCATCGGCATGGTGCACCAACATTTCATGCTTGTCGAAACATTTACGGTCACGGAAAACATCGTGTTAGGAAACGAACCGAAAAACGGGTTGAAGATAGATATTCGTCGCGCGGAAAAGGAAGTGGAAGAACTTTCCCGCAAATACGGGCTGAAAGTGGATCCTACTGCCAAAATTGCCGATATTTCCGTAGGCATGCAGCAGCGGGTAGAGATTTTGAAAACGCTTTACCGAGGCGCGGACATCCTCATTTTTGACGAGCCGACCGCCGTCCTGACACCGCAGGAGATTCAGGAACTGATCGAGATCATGCACAATCTGGTAAAAGAGGGCAAGACGATCATCCTGATCACGCACAAGCTGAAAGAGATCATGGCTGTCTGCGACGCGGTCACGATCATACGCCGGGGCAAGGTGATCGATTCGGTCGCCGTCAAGGATACCAACCCGGACGAATTGGCTGCAAAAATGGTGGGGCGCGAAGTTACGTTCAAAGTGGACAAAAAGCCGCCGCAGCCAAAAGAGGTCATCCTCTCGGTCGAAAATATCACCGCCATGGGCAACCGCGGTGTCAACGCGCTGAACGGCATCTCGTTTGAAGTGCGTGCAGGGGAAATCCTCGGCATCGCCGGTGTGGACGGCAACGGTCAAAGCGAACTGATTGAAGTGCTGACAGGATTGCGCAAGGCTTCCGGCGGACGGGTCCTCTTGAAGGGACAGGACATTACCAACCGGCTGCCGCGTGAAATCTCGGAAGCAGGGTTGTCCCACATTCCGGAGGACCGCCACAAGCGCGGGCTTGTGCTCGACTTTACCATGAGCGAAAACATGGTGCTGGAGACGTACTTCCACCCGCGGTTCAACAAAAACGGCTTCCTGGACTACGCAGCAATTGACAAGCATGCATCCAAACTGATCGAGGAGTTCGACGTCCGCACGCCGAGCATCCACACCAAGGCCAGAGCGCTTTCCGGCGGTAACCAGCAGAAGGCGATCATCGCCCGTGAAGTGGACAAGGACCCGGATCTGTTGATTGCGGCACAGCCGACGCGCGGGTTGGACGTAGGGGCGATCGAGTTTATTCACAAACGGCTCGTGGAGCAGCGCGACAAGGGCAAAGCCGTGCTGTTGATCTCGCTCGAGCTGGACGAGGTCATCAACGTCTCTGACCGGATTGCGGTCATCTACGAGGGACAGATCGTCGGCATTGTTGACGCCAAGTCGACTACCGAACAAGAACTGGGCCTGATGATGTCCGGCGGAAAACGGATGCAAGGAGGAGGAAGCGATGAATAGAGTGATTGCTGTTTTTACCAAGGAATCGTTCCTCGTCCCGGCAGCAGCTATCATTCTTGGATTATTGACTGGAGCCGTCGCCATGCTCGCGGGAGGATTCAACCCGATCAAGGCGTACGTGTCCCTTGTGGATAAGGTATTCGGCAATGCGTACAACTTCGGTGAGACGATTCGCCAGATCACCCCGCTGATTTTTACGGGCTTGTCCGTGGCGTTTGCGTTTCGCACCGGGCTGTTTAACATCGGGGCGGAGGGGCAGTTCATCATCGGGATGATCGCCTCTACGGCTGTAGGCGTTTCCCTGGATCTCCCGGCGTACATTCACGCGCCGCTCGCGGTGCTGGCCGGGGCGCTGGCAGGGGGTTTGTGGGGAGCGATCGCCGGCTATCTGAAAGCTGCCCGGGGTGTAAACGAGGTCATTACGACCATCATGCTGAACTGGATTGCCCTCTACTTTGCCAACTACATCCTGACCACTTTTTATGTGCCAGAGGGACAGCAGCGTTCCGAGCTGATCAAGGATTCTGCCTCCATTACGATCGGCTGGCTGTCGCAGATGTTTGACAGTGCCCGGCTGCACTGGGGGACGCTGTTGGCCTTGCTTGCCGCCGTCTTTTTCTACGTCGTCCTGTGGAAGACCAAGACCGGGTTCGAACTGCGCGCAGTCGGTCTGAACCCGCACGCTTCCGAGTACGCCGGCATGAATGTCAACCGCAACGTGGTCAACGCCATGTTTATCGGGGGGATGTTCGCCGGTATCGGCGGCGCGTGCGAAATTCTGGGCGTGCATCACTACCAGTCTGTCATGGCAGGCATGCCGGGGTACGGCTTTGACGGTATTGCCGTTGCGCTGATCGGCGGCAACAGCCCGTTGGGTGTCGTGCTGGCTGCGATTCTGTTCGGCATCCTGACGTTCGGCGCGGCCGGCATGAAGTTTGGCGCCGGTGTTCCGGTCGAACTGATTCGCGTCGTGATCGCCTCCGTCATCTTCTTCGTGGCTGCTCACGGCATCGTAAAAGTATTCCTGAAGCCCATACTGAAGAAAAAGGAGGGTGGAAACTGATGGATTGGGGCATGATTCTCAGCAACCTGATTCACGATACCATCGTGTTTTCCACTGCCTTGATTTTTGCCGCGCTGGGCGGCATGTACTCGGAGCGTTCCGGTGTCGTCAACATCGCACTGGAAGGGATGATGATCATCGGGGCGTTTACCGGTGCCGTGATCACCTTCTTTGCGCAGGACGCGTTTGGCAGCGGCGCGCCGTGGATAGGTTTTGCCGCTGCGATTGTGGCCGGTGCGATTTTTGCCCTGCCGCACGCGGTCGCCTCAATCACGTTCAAGGCCGACCAGGTAGTCAGCGGCGTTGCGTTGAACTTCCTGGCCGCCGGGTTGTCCGTCTACCTGACCAAGATCATCTTCAACGGTGCGGGTCAGACTACGACGCTCGCCCATGTGTTCAGCAAATGGCAGATTCCGCTCTTGGCCGACATCCCGTATGTGGGACACGCACTGTTCGAAGGGTACCCGACCAGCTTTATCGCCTTCGCACTGGTGGCACTTTCCTGGTACGTGCTGTTTAAAACGCCGTTCGGTCTGCGGCTGCGGGCGGTCGGTGAGCATCCGCGCGCCGCTGACACTGTGGGCATCAATGTCAAGCGCATGCGCTACACGGCGGTCATGATCAGCGGCGCCCTGGCAGCGATGGGCGGTGCGACGATCGCCCTGACCACGACCAGCAACTTCTCCCACAACACGGTGTCCGGCCAAGGATTTATCGCGCTGGCAGCGTTGATTTTCGGGAAATGGCATCCAGCTGGTGCGATGGGCGCGGCGCTGTTCTTCGGGGTTGCGCAGGCGATCAAATCGCTGGTGCAGATTTTCGGACTGACGCAATACGTACCGACCGGATTCATCTACATGTTCCCGTACATTTTGACCATCCTGGTCCTGGCAGGCGTCGTCGGCCGTTCGAACGCACCTGCTGCACTGGGCAAGCCGTACGAGACTGGCTCCCGCTAAGCATACACAAGCATGCGTCTGGAATCTGGGACTCTTCCTGCACGAGTCGTGTTCTCGTCGAACGATGCAGGAGGAGAAGAGCGATCCGCAGCTCGCTGCAAATGGTGGTCGTTCAAATTGCCCGGACTTCCGGGCGCTTTTTTTATGAAAACAAACCACCAGCAGGTGCGTTGCGCGTAATCCGGCGGGAAATCGGGGCACACTAGACGAGTACAGCACTTTTTCATAAAGGAGGACGTCTAATGTGGACCTGCCCCTACTGCGGCGGCACGCACGGTCTGCCGTTTCATGACAGCCAACTGGATGGGATCCTATGCATGGAACCAGACTGCGGCCGGTTTGTCGACAGAAATTGGGACCCTGACGACCTCAGCGAGTGGGATGACACCGATTTGTAACGACACAAGAAAAAATCCATTCGGTAGTGGTAGGTATCGTCCGGGGTGCATACAGTAACAGCAGAGATCATTTCCACGATGAAAAGGCGGCGACGGTACGGTCCCGCCTTTTCTCGTCTGTTTTGCTGAACGGCCTGCCAATTGGTTACAATAGAAACGATCAAGCCGACCGAGAAGGGAGATTGGAATATGAGCGAGCAGCGGAATGAGATAGCGTTTCACACCTCCTCAGTCAACGGTATTCGCGTACATATCCTGCCGACTGCCAAATTCAAGACGACGACCATCGTGACGATGATTGAACAGGAACTCTCCGAAGCGCACGTGACCAAGACGGCGCTGCTGGCCATGCTAATGAAGCGGGCAACCGCCCGTTTTCCTGAGACCAAGCAGCTTCGTGAACATCTGGACTTTCTTTACGGGGCCACGTTCGACGTGGACGTGGTGAAAAAGGGGGAGCGACAAATCCTCCAAATCTACATGGAAGTGCCCAACGAGAAGTACCTGTCAACTGAAACGTCCCTTTTGGACCAGGCGATTCACTTCGTCGGCGACGTGCTGACCCGTCCCTATCTGGAAGGGGAAGCGTTTGCCGAAAAGTACGTCGCTCAGGAAAAAGAGTCACTGCGCAAGCGGATCGAGAGCCTGATTGACGACAAGATGAAGTACGCCAACCAGCGGGTGACGGCGGAGATGTGCAAAGGGGAGCCGTTCGCCCTGCTTGTTCAGGGGCGTACCGAGGACCTGCCGTCCATTACGGGGGCGGAGCTGTACCGCTATTTCCGTGAGATCACGTCGTGCAATCCGATCGACATCTTCGTGGTCGGGGATGTGCAGCAGGCGGAGGTGGAGCGGGCAATCGGCACTCATGTGACGCTGAAGCGGGCCGATGTGAAAGCGTTCCCGCCGACTGACGTCACCAAGCAAGTAACCCAGGAGCGGGAAGTGATCGAGCGGCTCGATGTCACCCAGGCGAAGCTGAACATCGGCTGCCGGACGCAGATTTCCTTTAAGGACGACGATTACCCGGCGCTTTTGGTCTACAACGGCGTGCTGGGCGGCTTTCCCCATTCCAAACTGTTTGTCAATGTCCGCGAAAAGGCGAGCCTGGCTTACTACGCCGTCTCCCGGCTGGAGAGCCACAAAGGCATCCTGATGATGATGTCCGGCATCGACGTAAACAATTACCGGCGGGCGGTCGACATCATCAAGGAACAGTTGGAGTTGATGCGACAGGGAAGCATCACCGCCGGAGAACTGGAGCAGACGAAAGCGACGCTGACCAACCAGTTCCGTGAACTGCTGGACAGCGCCCGGATGATGATCGACTTTGCCTACAATGGCGTGCTCAGCGGGCGGAAACGGCAGTTGACGGAACTGCTGAACGAGATCAACAGCGTGACAGTGGACGATATCAAGCGCGTGGCAGAACGCGTCGCCATTGATACCATCTATCTGTTGCGGGACAAAAAGGGGGACGTGTAACATGCAGACCACCGTCTTTGAACAGGTGAACGAGACCGTCTATCACGAGACACTGCCGAACGGCCTGCAGGTATACCTGGTGCCCAAGCAGGGATTCAGCAAGACATACGCCGTCTTTACCACGCGGTACGGCTCAATCGACAGCCATTTTCGCACCCGCAACGGGGAGGAAGTGCACGTGCCGGACGGGATCGCTCATTTTCTGGAACATAAAATGTTTGAGAAGCAGGACTGGGATGTCATGCACGAGTTCAGCAAGAACGGCGCCTCCTGCAACGCGTTCACCAGCTTCAACCGCACGGCGTATCTGTTTTCCTGCACTGACAAGCTGGAGGCCAACCTTAACCTGCTGCTGGATTACGTGCAGGAGCCGTACTTTTCCGATGCCAGCGTGGAAAAGGAAAAAGGCATCATCGGGCAGGAAATCACCATGTACGACGACAACCCGGACTGGAAAGTGTACATGAATCTGCTGAAAGCCATGTACCAGCGGTATCCGATCAACATCGAGATCGCCGGCACGATTGACTCCATCTCCAAGATCACCAAGGAGATGCTGTACCAGTGCTACGAAACGTTTTACCACCCGGCCAACATGCTGCTGTTGGTGGTGGGATCGTTTGCGCCAGAAGCAGTGATGGAGTTGATCCGGAACAATCAGGCCGCCAAGCAGTTCCCGCCGGCGCCGAAGATTGAACGCATCTTTCCCGAAGAGCCGGCGGAGGTGGCCAAACAGCGCATCGAACATCATCTGCCCGTGGGGATTCCCAAATGCATGATCGGCTTTAAGGAAAAACAATGCGGGTTGTCTCAAGAGGCCTTGTTAAAACGGGAGCTAGCCACTAAACTGTTGTTGGACATCGCATTTGGCACCAGTTCCGCGCTCTACCAGAAATGGTACGACAGCGGGCTGATCACGGAGAATTTCGATGTCGACTACAGCGGTGAACAGGACTACGGCTACTCCATTATCGGCGCCGATACCCCAGATCCCGACCGCCTGGCCGAGGAAGTCAAGCTGGGGATCGAGACGTTGAAGCAGTCGGGCATCGCGGAGGACGATTTTGAACGCGCCAAGCGGAAAAAAATCGGCCAGTTTTTGCGCTCGCTGAATTCCGTGGAGTTTATCGCCAACCAGTTCACCAGCTACAAATTCAACGGCAACGATCTTTTCTCCGTGGTGCCGATGCTGGAGTCGATCACCCGCGAAGACGTGGAAGAACGCATGAGGGAGCACTTCCTGCCGGAACAAATGTCTGTCTCGATCGTTCGTTCCGCTTCGCCGCAGGAGTAGTGAACACAGATGAATCAACAGACGCCGTGGGCGTTGGTGACAGGGGCGTCCGGCGAGATCGGCCGCGCCATCAGCCTGGCGTTGGCCGCGTCGGGCGTCCCGCTGTACCTTCATTACCATCAATCCTACGACAAACTGGAGCCGGTGCTGAGCGAATGCCGGGCGCTAGGCGTCCCTGCGTATGCCCTGCAGGCCGACTTGCGCGATGTGAAGCAAATCACCGCCATGTTTCAGGCCATGCCCGTCGCTCCGCTGCTGCTCGTCAACAACGCGTCAGCGGATCACGTCGGCCTTTTTACCGATGTGTCGCCGGAAACGTTTGACGAACTGGTGGCGCTCAACGTCCGCTCCGCCTATTTTGTGACACAGGCGGCGTTGGGCGCGATGCTCTTGGAGCGGTACGGCCGGATCGTCAACATCTCCTCCGTCTGGGGCCTGACGGGCGGCTCCTGCGAAGTGCTTTACTCGCTCACCAAAGGGGCTGTCAACGCCTTTACCAAAGCGCTGGCCAAAGAGCTTGCCCCCAACGGGATCACCGTAAACGCAGTGGCACCGGGAGCGATCCAAGGCGGCATGATGGAGCGGTTTTCTCCCGAAGAACGGGAGATGATCGCGGCCGAGATCCCTGCCGGCCGACTTGGCACGCCGGCGGAGGTGGCTGCGGTCGTTCGCTTTTTGCTGACGGCAGAGGCGAGCTACCTGACCGGTCAGATCATCAGCCCCAACGGTGGCTGGTACGCCTGAGGCGGCATGCATAATTCCCTCTTGATGAAGGCATTCTACCAATATACGGGCACAAACCTAGTCCGTAACGACAGTAAGGAGGGAATAGTACATGTCGGTTCTCGACAATTTCCGCGACTGGAAGCAATTTCTCGGCGAGCGAGTAGAGCAGGCCAAACAGGCAGGCATGGAATCTGACACGATTGAAAATGTGGCGTACCAGATTGGCCATTACCTGGCTGATCAGGTGGATCCGAAAAACGATCAGGAACGCCTGCTGAAACAGCTGTGGGACGCCGGCGACGAACAGCAGCAGCGCGCGCTCGCTTCCATGATGGTCAAGCTGGTGGAGAACGACGCCAATCAAAACAGGTAACTTGCTTGAAAATCCCCTTTTTACGGGGATTTTTCTTTTCTGTCTGAATACTGATTGTCGATTGTATGGAACGTGATATACTACATACGAAGAGAAAATTGGCTGTCGGAGAGGGATAGGGCATGGAAGCGAAAAAAGAATGGTACATGGAATACGAAATCTCCAAAAACCGGCCCGGTCTGCTGGGGGATGTCGCCTCCATCCTGGGTATGCTCAACATCAACATCGTGACGATCAACGGTGTCGACAATATGCGACGCGGCATGCTGCTATTGACGGATGATGACGAAAAAATAGAGGTGCTGCGCAACGTTGTGCAAAAAATGGACAAAATAACCATAACGAGGCTGCGTCCGCCGACGATGCTGGACAGACTGGCTGTTCGCCACGGTCGTTACATCGAGCGCGATAGCGAGGATAAAAAAACTTTCCGCTTTGTGCGCGACGAGCTGGGGCTGCTGGTCGACTTCATGGCGGAGATTTTGAAGCGGGAGGGCCACCAGCTGATCGGCATTCGCGGCATGCCGCGCGTCGGCAAAACCGAGTCGATGATCGCGGCCAGCGTCTCGGCCAACAAGCGCTGGACGTTCATCTCTTCGACGCTGCTGCGGCAGACCGTGCGCAGTTCCCTTGCCGTTGATGAGATGTCGACTGATCATGTATATTTAATAGATGGAATTGTGTCGACGCTGCGCTCTACGGAGAAACATCACGCACTGCTGAGGGAAATCATGAACTTCCCGGCGGCCAAGATCATTGAACACCCCGATATTTTTGTCCGCGAGTCGGAGTATGAACTGTCAGATTTTCACTACATCATCGAGCTGCGTCAGCATCCGGACGAAGAGATTACATACGAGTTGATCAACAACCGCGGCTTCGACCATTTCGACATGAATTAAGGAGGGTAAGCTGTGTCTGAGCTAGGTCAAGTACTACAAAGGGCCCGCGAAGAAAAAGGGATCACGCTCGACGACATTCAACGGATCACCAAGATCCAACGGCGATATTTGGAAGCCATAGAAAGGGGCCATTTTCACGTACTCCCTGGCCACTTTTACGCACGGGCTTTCGTCAAGAGCTACGCGGAAGCCGTCGGTCTTGATCCGAACCACATCATGAGTCACTTCCAGGCAGACCTGCCTGCCCAACCTCCGCAGGAACAAGTGGAACGGCTGCGCCGTCGCCGGGTGGTGGCCGCCAACAACCCGCTGCAGGCCGGAAGATGGTTGACCAAGACGCTGCTGGTGCTGTTTATTGCGCTGATCATCGGGGTGATCTACATCGCTGTCGTCAACAGCGGAATGAACATCCAGCCGGCGCTGCCGGGGGGGAACCTGTCGCCGGGCGCGGAAATCGTGAAACCGGGCCAGGGCGGAAACGCGACGCCAACTCCTTCACCGCAGAGTCAAACGCCTATCCCTCCGTCCACCGATACGGAACCAGACCCCGGCTCGACCGCGGTCAACCCGGAAGTTCCGAGCAGCGAGCAGCAGGCGACGGTCACATTCGAGTCGCAGCAGGGGGCCCTGTACAATTACACGCTGAGCGGCGGCGACAAGATCACGGTCAAACTGAAAGTTGTCGACGACAAATGCTGGTACGGGGTGTCCGAGGCGAAGGGCAAGAAGTACGTCAAAGAGGGCACGTTGAAGAAAGACGAGGAAGTCGTCGTCGAACTGGGCAAGACGGCATACATCCGTCTGGGCAAGCCGATGGCTGTAGAGTTGACGGTCAACGGCGCGCATGTAGACACATCCAACATGAAATACATGCCGTCCAACGTCGTCGTTACGATGGCACAATCCCCTACGCAATAGGCAAGCGTCATGCTTGCCAAAGCGTGTAGACAAAGTCCGAGGCGCATGGAGATCGGGCCCGCTCGCTCGCTTGACGCCCAGCACAGAAGCGGATGAAGTCCGCTCCAAAACGAGACGCGGGCAGGGGACAAACATCTGGGTGTTTCGATGAAGTGAGACTTGTGTCCCCTGTGTATCCCCGCGTCTTTCGTTTTTCCGTTGAGTTGGTCGTCAAAGGAGCTCGCTTGGCCCATCCCGCCATGCGATGCACATTGTCTTCAGCCTGAGGCAAGCATCTCGCTTGCCTTTCGTACTTTCTTCACTTTTGACACTCTGTTGGGGCTTATATTATACTGAATAGGTGTAATCTGGGCAGGTGTGACCAATTGGAGGAAAACAAATGACAGAGAAGGTAGGCTCACGTGAAAAAGTAGCGATCGTTACGCTGGGCTGTGAAAAGAATCTTGTCGATTCGGACATGATGGCCCATCTGATAGATGAAAAAGGGTACGAATTGGTTGATAACCCCGAAGAAGCAACGGTCGTCATCGTCAATACCTGCGGATTCATCGACGCCGCCAAGGAAGAATCGGTCAACAAGATTCTTGACATGGCGGAGCTGAAGGAATCCGGCAAGTTGAAATCGCTTGTCGTGGCAGGCTGTCTCACGCAACGGTACAAAGAGGAAATTCTACAGGAGATCCCGGAAGTGGACGGCATTGTCGGAACAGGCGATTTTATGTCGATTACGGACATTATTGCTGAATCGCTCGCGGGCAAGCGGCCCGTCTATGTCGGCAATCCCGTTTTCACGTACGAGGAAGTGGTCAAACGGAAAGTGAAGGCGGGCACTTATTCCTCCTACATCAAGATTGCGGAAGGCTGCGACAACGCATGTACGTTCTGCAGCATTCCGCTGATGCGCGGAGGATTTCGCAGCCGGACCATCGAATCGATCGTGGAGGAGGCAAAGCATCTCGCCGAACAGGGGATTGTGGAGATCAGCCTGATCGCGCAGGATTCCACCAACTACGGCACGGACATTTACGACGGCAAGCACATGCTGCCCGAATTGCTGAACCGATTGGCCGAAGTGGATGGGATTCAGTGGATCAGACTGCACTATGCGTACCCCGGCTTCTTTACCGACGAGCTGATCGAGGTGTTTGCAACCAACCCCAAAGTGTGCAAATACATCGATATGCCGCTGCAGCACTCCGAGGATCATATCCTGAAAAAGATGCGCCGCCCCGGCCGCCAGCGGGATGTTCGCGAACTGGTGGCGAAGATTCGCGCCCGCGTACCGGACGTCGCCCTGCGCACGTCCCTGATCGTCGGCTTCCCCGGTGAGACGGAAGAGGACTTCCAGCGGCTGTGTGAATTTGTGAAGGAAGTGAAGTTTGACCGGCTGGGCGTCTTCACCTATTCAAATGAAGACGATACGCCGGCAAGCCGACTGCCGGACCACGTCGATGAGGAGACCAAGGAAAAACGGGCCAACATCCTGATGGAGATTCAGCGGGAAGTGGCTGCCGAGCAAAACGGCCGCTTTGTCGGAAAGGTACTGGATGTGCTCATTGAGCGGTACGAAGGGCACAATGACATTTACGTCGGCCGCACCCAGTACGATGCTCCAGAGATTGACGGCGAGGTGTTCGTCACGGGATACAAGGGCGAACTGGGCAAAATCGTAAAGGTGAAGATTACGCACTCCTACGAATACGACTTGGCCGGGGAGGTAGTCTAGGTGAATCTCGCCAACCGCATCACCCTCGCCAGGATCTTCCTGGTGCCGGTAGTCATGTTTTTTCTGCTGGTGCGATACAACATCGGGACGTTTACCATCGGCACCGTGTCGATGACGTACAACGAACTGATTGCGGCATTGGTGTTCATCCTGGCAGCCAGTACGGACGGACTGGACGGCTATATCGCCCGCAAGCGCAAAATCGTGACCAACTTGGGGAAATTCCTTGATCCGTTGGCTGACAAGCTGCTGATTTCCGCTGCGTTGATTTCGCTGGTGGAAATGCATCGGTTGGAAGCGTGGATTGCCATCGTCATCATCAGCCGTGAGTTTGCCGTGACCGGTCTAAGACTGGTCGCAGCGGCGGAAGGACAGGTAATTGCCGCCAGCGCATTGGGCAAACTAAAAACATGGGTGCAGATCGTGGCCATTACGGCGGTGATGGTAAACAATTTTCCGTTTGAGATTTTCGGCATTCCCTTTGATGAAGCAGCGATATGGGCAATGGTGGTGATTACCCTGTACTCCGGGTATGACTACTTTGTCAAAAATCGCAATGTCATCCAATACTCGTGAAAAACGGGTATTGGTCTTCTTTTCTTCCGCGTCAGACAGGAAACGTCCGAGGCGGCCTGACGATGCGTAAGGAAAGGCTTCGCCGGATGGGCTTTGCCGGCAGCGTTACTTTATTCCAAAGAGAGTGGATGAGGGGCATGAGAGCGGAGATAATCGCGGTTGGAACGGAACTGTTGCTTGGGCAGATCGCCAATACGAACGCCCAGTATCTCTCCCAAAAGCTCGCCGAGATTGGTATCGGCGTCTATTTCCACACAGTGGTGGGGGATAACGCCGAACGGCTGGCTAGCGTGATTCGTCAGGCCGCGGCCCGGTCCGAGCTGATCGTGTTCACCGGCGGACTGGGACCGACCCAGGATGACTTGACCAAGGAGACGGTGGCGGAGCACCTGGGCGTCGGGTTGACCATTGATCAGACGGCGATGGCGCGGATCGAGGCGTTTTTCCGCCAGCGTGGCATTACGATGACGGAAAACAACCGCAAGCAGGCACTGGTGCTGGCGGGCAGCCACGTCTTCCCGAACGATCACGGCATGGCACCGGGCATGGCAGCGCAGCGCGACGGACGCACGTTTGTACTGCTGCCGGGGCCGCCCAGTGAACTGTATCCGATGGTAGAGAAATACGTGATGCCGTATCTGATCGGCTTAAAGCCGGAACAGCAAGTGTTTCATTCGCGCGTGCTGCGCTTCTACGGCATCGGCGAATCGGCGCTGGAAGAACGGTTGATCGACCTGATTGAACAGCAGGACAACCCGACCATAGCCCCGTATGCCAAAGAGTTTGAAGTGACGCTGCGGATTACGGCCAGGGCGGCGAACGTAGACGATGCGGAGCGGCTGATTCAACCTGTAGAGCGGGAAATACGTGAGCGGTTGGGCGAGTACATCTACGCGACAGGAGAAACGTCACTGCACGAGGTGCTGGTGGACGAACTGAATCGCAGGGGGGCGACGATCGCCTGTGCGGAAAGTTGTACCGGGGGAACGGTCGCATCCCTCATTACGTCCGTACCCGGCAGCTCTGCCGTCATGCGCGGCGGCGTGGTGTGCTATACCAACGAGGCGAAGCGGCAGATGCTCAACGTGCCGGAAGAAGTCCTGGCAGAGGCAGGGGCCATCAGCGAGCAGACGGCCCGGTTGCTCGCCGAAAATATCAGGGCGACGCTCGGCGCGGACGTCGGCATCTCCGTGACGGGGGTGGCCGGCCCAGACCCTGCGGAAGGCAAACCGGTGGGACTGGTCTACGTTGGCGTTGCCGTGGAAGGACTGCCCACGCTGGTCAAGGAGCTTCGCCTGGCCGGGCGGCGCCAGGCCATCGTCGGCCGGGCAGCGAAATTTGCGTTGTTTTACGCGTTGCAACGACTAAAAGAAAGGTGACAACACATGACGATTTTTTCTGATTTTCCTTTACATAAATCCATTCTGCAAGCCATTTACGACATGGGCTTTGAAGAGCCCAGCCCGATCCAGGCTGCCTGCATCCCGAAAGTACTGGAGGGCGGCGACCTGATCGGTCAGGCGCAAACAGGTACGGGTAAAACCGCCGCGTTCGGGATTCCGCTGATTGAAAAAGTGACGCCGGGCAACCGCGTGCAGGCGATTGTGCTCACGCCCACCCGCGAACTGGCCATCCAAGTGGCAGGCGAGCTTTTGCGCATCTCCAAATACAAAAAGGTGCGGACACTGCCGATCTACGGCGGACAGTCCATCGGCCACCAAATCCGTGCGCTCCGCCAGGGTGTCCAGGTCGTGGTGGGGACCCCCGGCCGCGTGCTTGACCACCTGCGCCGCAAAACGCTGAAGCTGGATCACGTACACACACTGGTCCTGGACGAAGCGGATGAAATGCTGGACATGGGATTCATCGACGACATTGAAACCATTATCAACCACCTCCCGGAAGACCGTCAGACCCTGCTGTTCTCCGCGACCATGCCGCCGGAAATCAAACGCCTGGCGACCCGCTACATGAAACAGCCGCAGACGATCGCCGTCAGCCGCGAAGAAGTGACCGCTCCACTGATCGAGCAGGTGTACTACAAGGTATTTGAACGGAACAAGGTGGAAAGCCTCTGCCGCATTCTGGACAGCGAAGACGTCGAGCTGGGAATCATCTTCTGCCGCACTAAGCGGGGCGTGGACGAGCTGACCGAAGTGCTGCAGGCGCGCGGCTACCTGGCCGACGGTCTGCACGGCGACCTGTCCCAGGCTCAGCGCGACAAGGTGATGAATGCGTTCCGCGAGGGTTCCATCGAACTGTTGATCGCGACCGACGTGGCGGCGCGCGGCATTGACGTCGGCAACGTCTCCCACGTCATCAACTACGACATTCCGCAGGATTCGGAAAGCTACGTGCACCGGATCGGCCGTACGGGCCGCGCCGGCCGCAAAGGCATTGCCATGACGCTGGTGACGCCGCGCGAGATGCGCCAGATGATGTTCATCCAGAAACAGACCAAAGCCCAACTGATCTGCCGCAACGTGCCGTCCCTGGAGGAAGTGGCGGAACGCAAGCAGGAACAGCTGCGGGAACAACTGGTCAACCTGCTGGAGAGCGATGGAGTGGCCGACATGTACCTGAAGGTGGCCAACTCGCTCATCGCTCAGTACCCGGCTGAAAAAATCGCCGCTGCAGCGCTGCACCTCGCGTTCCATACCGAGATCGGCGAGACGGACGATACCGACGCCTACAACTTCGGGGAGACGGGTGCCGCCAAGGGAATGGTGCGTTTCTTCCTCAACGTGGGCCGCAATGTCAACGTACGCCCGCAGGATTTGGTGCGGGAGATTTCCGAGTCCGTCGGAATCCCCGGAAAGGCGGTTGGCCGCATCGACATCTTCGAGAACTTCACCTTCGTGGAAGTTCCCGAAGACGTGGCCCCGTTCGTCTACGAATCGCTGCGTCAAACGCGCATCAACGGCAGACGGATCAATCTGGAGCCGGCAAAACCGCGCGCCAAGCGTTCCTGATACCGACAGCACGCAGACACAGGCCGTCACGTTCCGTTTTCGGGACGGACGGCCTCTTTTTGCGATGCGAATATTTGTTCGCAAAAAATACTTGGCAAACGCTTCTGTCTCGATGTATGATGAAGACAAGCAAATCAGTTACGAGTTGAAAGGGAGTGTACCATTTGTCAGATCGTCGCGCTGCTTTGGAAAACGCATTGCGTCAAATAGAAAAACAGTTCGGGAAAGGGTCCATCATGAAGCTGGGGGACATGGCCAACATTCAGGTTTCCACGGTCTCCAGCGGTGCGCTTGCCCTCGACATCGCCCTGGGTGTGGGCGGATTCCCGCGTGGACGGATCATCGAAATTTACGGACCGGAATCCTCCGGTAAAACGACGGTTGCCCTTCACGCCATCGCCGAAGTGCAGCGCCAGGGCGGACAAGCTGCGTTTATCGACGCAGAGCACGCACTGGACCCGGTCTACGCGGCAAAATTGGGAGTAAACATTGACGAACTGCTGCTCTCCCAGCCTGACACAGGGGAGCAGGCGCTGGAAATCGCCGAGGCGCTGGTGCGTTCCGGTGCCGTTGACATCATCGTCGTAGACTCGGTAGCCGCGCTCGTGCCAAAAGCAGAGATTGAAGGCGAAATGGGAGACTCCCACGTGGGGCTGCAGGCCCGCCTCATGTCGCAGGCGCTGCGCAAGCTGTCCGGTGCCATCAACAAATCGAAAACCATCGCCATCTTCATCAACCAGCTCCGGGAGAAAGTGGGCGTCATGTTCGGCAATCCGGAGACGACTCCGGGTGGGCGCGCGCTCAAGTTCTACGCGAGCATTCGCTTGGACGTGCGCAAGGCGGAAGCGATCAAGGTGGGCAACGACGTGGTCGGCAGCAAGACCAAGATCAAGGTCGTGAAAAACAAGGTGGCGCCGCCGTTCAAAACTGCCGAAGTGGACATCATGTACGGTGAAGGCATCTCCAAAGAGGGCAGCATTCTCGACATCGGCGCGGAGATTGATGTGGTTCAAAAGAGCGGAGCATGGTACTCCTTCAACGATGAGCGTCTGGGTCAAGGACGAGAGAACGCCAAGCTCTTCCTCAAGGAAAATCCGGAAGTGGCGGCGCAAATCGAAGCCAAAGTACGTGAGTATTACAGCCTCAATCCCAGCTCCATCCCGAGCATGGAGCCGATCAACGATCCGGAGCAGGATGAGGAACCGGTATTTGATTTCGACTAATCGCATGACAGCCTGTCGGCCTGACAGGCTGTTTCATGTTCAAACCGCCCGGTGTGAGGAGCTGCGAGCCGGGCGGTGTTTGCCGTAAAGGGGGAGAGGCGCGATGAAAAGCGGCCGGATTACCGCCGTTCACCGCGACGCGAAAAACCAGCATCGCTATCACATTCAGATCGGCGATGACATTGTCTTTTCCGTTCATGAAGACATCCTCGTCAAGTATCAGCTGTTAAAGGGAACAGAGCTGGACGAGGCGTTTTGCCGGGAAGTGCTTGAGGCGGAAGAAAAGCACAAGGCCTACCTGTTGGCACTCCGCTATCTGGGCATCCGCCCGCGGACGAAAAAACAAGTCGCTTCCTATCTCCGGGAAAAAGGGTATGAAGGGGACGTGGCGGATGAAATCTGCCGCCGCATGGAAGAGCAGGGCTATCTGGACGATGAGCGGTTTGCCCGGCAGTGGGTCGACGAGCGGATGCGGCTCAAGCCGCGCAGCTCGTACATGATGCGGATGGAACTTCAGCAGCGGGGGATTGACAGCGACACGGCGGAGGCGGCCGTGCGCGCCGTTTCCTACGAGGATGAGCTGGAAGCGGCCCGCAGGCTGGTGGAAAAAAAGCGGCGGCACCGGCAAGGGCCGCCGGAACCGGACGAAGAGCGAAAGCTGCTGGCCATGCTGGCGCGCAAGGGGTTCGCCGGCTCAATCGTGCAGAGGATTCGCCGCGAATTGCGCGAGGACGTGGAGTCGTAGGCAGGAGCGGCACACTTGCAGTTCTTGACATTTCTTGTTCACAAATAATAAAATAGATGTGTATTTACTTGGTGCATCATACTATTTCGCTGATTTGATCGCTCGTTGCCAGTGTCACAACTGAACACCCGTACATACCAGTGCGGATTCAGCGGACCGAGTAAAATCGGTCTTGTTTTTTAACTAATACCAGAGCGAAACAACAGCGACACGCCATGAAAACGAATGTGTGGAAAGCGGGGAGATGTCTTACCACAAGGAGGTGAAACAAAAGAGCCTATGGCCATTATGGATCCGATTGTACTGATCGTGCTATTCGCCGTGCTGATTGTCGGTTATGGTGCCGGCTACTTCACGCGCAAATCCATTGCGGAGGCGAAGATCTCCAGCGCCGAGGAAGCGGCGCGGCAGATCGTCGAAGAAGCCAAACGGGACGCCGAAGCCGTCAAAAAGGAAAAGGTGCTGGAAGCCAAGGACGAGGTATTCAAACTGCGCTCCGAGGCCGAAAACGAGCTGCGCGAACGCCGCAACGAAATACAGCGCCAGGAACGCCGCATCCTTCAGAAGGAAGAGGCGTTGGACCGCAAGATGGAACAGCTGGAGCGCAAGGAGAGCGAACTGTCCGAGCGGGACAGAACCATCGCGGAACTGCAAAGCAAGGTAGAGCACTTATATAAAGAACAAGTGGCCGAGCTGGAACGCATCTCCGGACTGACTCAGGAAGAAGCCAAGAACATTATCCTGACCGATGTGGAGAACACCGTTCGCCATGAAATGGCGGTCATGATCAAGGAGATTGAGACACAAGCCAAGGAAGAGGCGGACAAGCGGGCACGCGAGATCATCACCACCGCCATCCAGCGGTGTGCGGCAGACCATGTAGCGGAGACCACCGTTTCCGTGGTAACGCTGCCGAACGATGAGATGAAGGGCCGCATTATCGGACGCGAAGGCCGCAACATCCGCGCGCTGGAAACGCTGACCGGCATTGACTTGATTATCGATGACACGCCGGAAGCGGTCATTCTGTCCGGCTTCGATCCGATTCGTCGGGAGATCGCCAAAACTGCTCTGGACAAGCTTGTTGCCGACGGACGCATCCACCCTGCCCGCATCGAGGAGATGGTGGAAAAAGCGCGTCGGGAAGTGGATGAGCGCATCCGCGAATACGGCGAGCAGGCGACATTTGAAACCGGTGTTCATGGCCTGCATCCGGATTTGATCAAGATTCTCGGCCGTCTGCGCTACCGGACCAGCTACGGGCAAAACGTGCTGAAGCACTCGATGGAAGTGGCCCACCTGGCCGGACTGATGGCAGCCGAACTGCGCGAAGATGTCAAACTGGCAAAACGGGCCGGTCTGCTTCACGACATCGGCAAGGCTATCGACCATGAAGTGGAAGGTTCCCACGTGGAGATCGGCGTGGAACTGGCGAAGAAATACAACGAGCATCCCGTTGTCATCAACAGCATCGCGTCCCATCACGGGGATACCGAGCCGACATCCGTCATTGCGATGCTGGTGGGAGCGGCTGACGCACTTTCCGCCGCCCGGCCGGGAGCTCGCCGCGAAACGCTGGAGACGTACATCAAGCGGCTGGAAAAGCTGGAGGAGATCTCCGAGTCGTTCGACGGCGTGGAAAAATCGTACGCAATTCAGGCCGGCCGCGAAATCCGCGTAATGGTGCAGCCTGAGAAGATTGACGATGCGGAAGCGGCGCGCCTGGCACGCGACATTACCAAACGAATCGAAAATGAACTTGACTACCCGGGTCACATCAAGGTGACCGTCATCCGCGAAACACGGGCAGTCGAGTATGCAAAGTAAAGTGGCTTTGGGCCACTTTACTTTTTTGTGCGAAAGAAACGCGGGCGGCCTGCAACCGCTTTTGAACCGGACCGGTTATGGACCAGGCTCAACGCGGTGGGGTGTTAGCTTACGCGCATTTTTCTTCCGTCATTCGGTCGTGTATACTAATGGAGAGGTGAAAAGCCAATGAAACTGCTGTTTATCGGTGACATCATGGGTGCGCCCGGACGGGACATCGTGAAGGCGTATCTGCCGCTGCTGAAGCGAAAATACCAACCTACCTTTCTGGTTGCCAACGGGGAGAATGCCGCCCACGGCAGGGGCATTACCGAGAAGATTGCCAAGGAACTGTTTGAAGGCGGAGTTCAGGCGATCACCCTCGGCAACCATACCTGGGATAACAAAGACATCTTTGAATTCATTGACAGTGAACCTCGTCTGATCCGCCCCGCCAACTTTCCCGCAGGCGCTCCGGGACAAGGGATTACATACATCAAGCAGCCCGAAGGCGAACTGGCTGTGATCAACCTGCAGGGCCGATCCTTTTTGCCGCCGCTGGAGTGTCCGTTCCAGACGGCCGACAAGCTGGTGGAGCAGGCACGCAAGCGGACCAAATACATATTTGTCGACTTCCACGCTGAAGCCACTTCCGAGAAGCAGGCGCTCGCCTGGTATCTGGACGGCCGCGTCAGCGCGGTGGTAGGGACACACACGCATGTGCAGACCGCCGATGAGCGCGTTCTCCCCCAAGGCACGGGCTTTTTGTGCGACGTAGGCATGTGCGGTCCGATGAATGGCATCCTCGGCATGGAGCGGGAAGCGGTCATCCGCAAGTTTCTTACCCAACTGCCCGTACGATTTGAAGTGGCAGGGGAACCGGCCCAGTTGAATGCCGTGCTGATCACGTTGGACAAGGCGACCGGCCACGCGAAAAAACTGGAGCGAATCAGAATTGACGACGACCACCCGTTTATGGAATAATAAGAACGAGATTTGAATTTTTTGAATCTTTGCTGCGCGTAAGCAGGAATTTTTCGGGGTTATGCGAATATCATTCTAATAATGACAGGTATCCTATCAGACGGGAGGTTCAAAAGGATGGAAGTATTAAAAGTTTCAGCAAAGTCTAACCCCAACTCCGTTGCTGGTGCCCTTGCCGGTGTTCTGCGCGAACGCGGCGCCGCCGAGATCCAAGCTATTGGCGCTGGGGCGCTTAACCAAGCTGTGAAGGCTGTAGCTATCGCACGAGGATTCGTAGCGCCGAGTGGAGTTGACCTGATTTGCATTCCAGCCTTTACCGACATCGTGATTGATGGAGAAGAGCGCACAGCGATCAAGCTGATCGTAGAACCCAGATAAATCGATGTGAATACGATTTAACCGGCCTGTTTGTTCGTTGAATGAACAGGTTTTTTTCGTTTGTGGAGGGACAATAATCGAGAGTGCCTGTCGATGCCCCCTCGTCGAGGTTCCTTCACTTCCAGAACACAGAACAGAAACGGGGAGAAACAAATGGTTCCAATATTTGATGCGCATTGCGACGTGTTGTCCAAGCTGTGGGAGCTGCCGGAGCTCGACTTTTACCGCGCAGACGAACGGCTGCACGTAAGTTATCCCGAAATGGTGAAAGGAAACGTAGGCATCCAGGTAATGGCCTGCTACGTTCCCAAATACGTTCCCTACGGCCGCCGTTTTCAGGCCGTGCTGGAGATGCTGGATGTGTTTTACGAACGCGTGGCCAGCGGCAAGATCCGCGCGATTCGCAGTCGCGCCGATCTGGATGCGTGCGTATTAAAGGAAGAAAAAGGGGCTATTCTGTTTGTAGAAGGGGCGCATGCCTTGGAAGAAAGCCTCGTGCAGCTGAGGACCTGGCACCGCCTGGGGGTGCGGGGGATGACGCTGACGTGGAACTACAGCAACGCGGTTGCCTCGGGCTGTCATGAGCCGCATCCGGGCGGGTTGACCTCGTTTGGACGGACGGTCGTCGAAGAGATGAACCGGCTCGGCATGATCATCGACGTGTCGCACGTAGCCGAGCCAGGGTTCTGGGACACGCTGGAACTGTCCAAGATGCCGGTGATCGCTTCCCATTCCAATGTCAAACGGCTGTGCGACCATCCGCGCAACCTGACCGACGATCAGATCAAGGCGCTGATAGCCAATGGCGGTGTGATGGGACTGACGTTCGTCGACTTTTTCGTCACAGCGGAAAAGCGGACCGTTTGGATTGACGACCTGCTGCGCCACCTGGATCACGTCTGTGCCTTGGGCGGTGTCGATCATGTCGGGTTTGGCTCCGACTTTGACGGCATTACCGAGACGTTTGGCGATCTGACCCGGGCAGGAGACTACCACAATCTGGTGGAGGCGCTCCTGAAGCGCTACAAAGAGGCGGACGTGCAGAAATTTGTGCGTGAAAACTGGTTGCGTGTTTTCCGAAACGTGCTACAATAATATTGCAGATTATTAATGTACCAAGTTCATCGTTTAATTCAGATCAATACTAATTTGAGTAAAAGCACTTGCATTTTTGCATAGCTCGGACTACAATTGGTACAGTCTATGCACAATTTTGTCACATCTTATCGGAACCTGTCGGGTAAGGTGGGGCAGCTTTTTCTCACAGTCACTGAAGGGGTGGAATCTGAATGATTAGTCAACTTTCCTGGAAAGTTGGAGGACAGCAAGGGGAGGGTATCGAGAGTACCGGTGAAATCTTCTCCATGGCGATGAACCGGATGGGATACCATCTGTACAGCTATCGTCACTTCTCTTCCCGGATCAAAGGTGGACACACCAACAACAAAATTCGTGTGAGCACCAAACCGATGCGCGCCATTTCCGACGATTTGGACATCCTCGTCGCGTTCGACCAGGAGACAATCGACTTCAACGCGCACGAGCTGCGCGAAGGCGGCATCATCATCGCGGACTCGAAATTTAACCCGAAACTGCCGGAAGGTTTGAAAGCGGTTCGCTTTTTCACGGTGCCGCTGACGGAAATTGCCGACGAGTTGGGAACGTCCCTGATGAAGAACATGGTGTCCATTGGTGCGTCTGCTGCCATCCTCGGCATTCCAGTGGAAAGCTTCCGCAATATTGTTGAAGACATGTTCCTCCGCAAAGGCGAAAAAGTGGTGGAAAAGAACATGGAAGCCATTCGCCGCGGATTTGAATACGTCAATGAACTGACGGGTGGACAACTCCCTGAATTCCAACTGGAGAAGGCTGACGGTCAAAAGCAGCTCTTCATGATCGGCAACGATGCGATCGCACTTGGCGCACTGGCAGCGGGTTGTCGTTTCATGCCGGCTTACCCCATCACCCCGGCTTCCGAGATTATGGAATATCTGATCAAAAAACTGCCGAAGTTTGGCGGTACGGTTATCCAGACCGAAGACGAAATCGCAGCCATCACCATGGCAATCGGCGCCAACTACGGCGGCGTGCGCGCCATGACTGCATCTGCCGGCCCGGGTCTGTCCCTGATGATGGAAGCAATTGGCCTTGCCGGTATCACCGAAACACCGGTGGTCATCGTCAACACCCAACGTGGCGGCCCGTCTACCGGTATGCCGACAAAACAAGAGCAATCCGACGTCAACGCCATGATCTACGGTACGCATGGCGATATTCCGAAAGTGGTGATCGCTCCGAGCACGGTGGAAGAGTGCTTCTATGACACGGCTGAGGCGTTCAACATCGCGGAAGAATTCCAACTGCCGGTTATCGTCTTGACCGACCTGACGCTGTCGCTGGGCAAACAGACCGTTACGCCGTTTGACTACAGCAAAGTGGAAATCCGCCGCGGCAAGCTCCTGGCTGGACAAGAACTTCCGCCGAAAGAGCAAAACGACTTGTTCAAGCGCTACGAAGTGACCGAAGACGGCGTTTCTCCGCGTGTGGTGCCGGGTCAAAAATACGGCCTGCACCATGTGACAGGGGTTGAGCACGATCAAACCGGTCGTCCGTCCGAGAACGCTGCAAACCGCGTGCAGCAAATGGATAAACGGATGCGCAAACTGCAAGGCGTGCTGAAAGCCTTCAAGAACCCGATCACCTTCGACGCTCCGCATGAAGAAGCTGACGTGCTGATCGTGGGCATCAACTCCACCATTGGCACGATCCAGGAAGCAAAAGGTCGTCTGGAACAAGAGGGCGTAAAAGTGAACCACGCACAAATCCGCCTGATCCATCCGTTCCCGGCCGAACAACTGAAACCGTACGTGGAAAAAGCAAAACAAGTAATCGTCGTGGAACACAACGCGCAAGCGCAAGTGGCCAACCTGATCAAACTGAACGTTGGACACGAAGAAAAAATCAAATCCGTGCTGAAATACGACGGGAACCCGTTCTTGCCGAAGGAAATCTATACCGAAGTTAAGGGGCTGATTAAACATGGCGACTATGAAAGAGTTTCGCAATAACGTAAAGCCGAACTGGTGCCCAGGCTGTGGTGACTTCTCCGTGCAGGCGGCCATCCAACGCGCCGCTGCCAACGTGGGCCTGGAACCGGAACAGCTGGCGGTCGTTTCGGGTATTGGATGCTCCGGTCGTATTTCCGGCTACATTAACTGCTACGGATTCCACGGCGTTCACGGCCGTGCCCTGCCGATCGCGCAAGGGCTGAAAATGGCAAACCGCGAACTGACGGTTATTGCTGCCGGCGGTGACGGTGACGGTTTCGCCATCGGGATGGGCCATACGGTTCACGCCATTCGCCGCAACATGGACATTACCTATATCGTGATGGACAACCAAATCTACGGTCTGACCAAAGGGCAAACCTCTCCGCGTTCTGCGACCGGTTTTGTGACCAAGTCCACTCCGAGCGGTTCCATCGAGTCGGCAATCTCGCCGGTTGAGCTGGCGCTGTCCGCAGGCGCAACGTTTGTTGCCCAATCCTTCTCCAGCGACCTGAAAGGCCTGACCGAACTGATCGAAATGGGGATCAAGCACAAAGGCTTCTCCCTGATCAACGTGTTCAGCCCGTGCGTGACCTACAACAAGGTGAACACGTACGACTGGTTCAAGGAAAACATCGTACCGGTGGATACCATCGAAGGCTACGATCCGCATGACCGCATCAAGGCCATGTCCTACTCCATGCAGTACAAAGGCCTGATCACCGGTCTGATCTACCAAAACACCGAACAAAAATCTTACGAGCAATTGGTTCCGGGCTTCAAGGAAGAAGGACTGGTCAAACAAGACCTCCGCATCTCCGACGAAGATTTCGCCAAACTGGTTGCAGAATTTGCCTAAGCAGCACAAACGTAAGCGAAAGAACCTCTCCCGCGCGGAGAGGTTTTTTTGTCGGGGTTTTTGTCCATACGCGGCCCGGCAGGGTTCAGACAGAGCGGTTCCAGACTTGGCGGACAAAGAGCATGAACAAAAACAGCAGGACAAGCTGGCCAAACAACGGGTACAAAAAGCGCAGCAGCGGCCCGAAGCCGATGAAGCTGACAGCGTAGCAGACGAGCAGGATGACAAAGACCACGACCGGTCTGCGCAGGCCGGTCGTCTTGTTTACCTGTTCCGACAAGCCAAAGACGTTGGCAGACAGCGTCGAAAAGATCTCGGTGTACACCAGCAGGGAAAAGAAAAACGGAATTCCTTTACCCACGCTCTGCAGGAGGGCGATCATTGGCATCTCCGCTTCGCCGATTCCCGGCATTCCTGCTGACAGGGAGGCGTACGAGAGCAGCAAGAGGATGCCGATGCCTGTTCCTCCCAAAATGCCTCCCCAAATCAGCGGCCGTTCGCTCTCGCTCTCCCTGCCGATCGGCACCAACACTGCTTGTGTCAGCGCAACGTTTAAGGCAACATAGTAGAGAGGAGAGCTGAGCCAGACCCACGGACGGATGCTCACCACCTGCGGACCAATGTCGTTCCACGGCTGCGTGTACAGAAACACGAGCAGGGTGAACCCGATCAACAGGGGAACGAAGAGACTGTTGACCGAGTGAATGCCAAACAACCCTTTCCGCGCCACGAAAAAGGTCATCACCATGCTGATCCAGATGCCCACCTGCGGCGACAGGCGGAACGATTCCCAGAAGATCGCTCCGGTGGCGGCCAGCATGACGGACGTGGTGCCGAGCAGGACGGTAAGCAGGAGTGTATTGAACACGGTGCCAATGGCCCGTCCGAACAAGTACGTGCTCACATCCTGATAAGAATTGGCCTGAATCCGGTAGGCAATCAGCATGATGCGCACACCTGCCCACACAAACAGCAGCGAGGCGAGCAGGATGCCGATGAAACCCTGCGTGCCGTACCGGACAAAAAATTCGACGATCTCTTTTCCTGAGGCAAAACCGGCGCCTACCACTGTACCAATATACGTAAAGGCGATTTGCAGAGCGGCTTTCCATGATTGCTGCATGTCAAACCTCCTGTCCCACTTAATTCATCCTATGAAAGGAAGCGATGTGAATATGCTGGTAACCGTGTTAGGCTTTCAGTCGCCTTATCCGGGGCCAGGCGGTGCCACCCCCGGGTATCTGGTGCAAACTGATCACACCACCCTGCTGCTCGACTGCGGCAGCGGCGTGCTGGCCAAGTTGGGAGAGTTGCTCCCGATCTACGAGCTGGATGCGCTTCTGCTGTCTCATTTTCATCACGATCATGTGGCAGATGTCGGGGTTTTGCAGTACGGATTGATGGTTCATCTACGGGAGGGCGATCGCTCGCCCGATCAGCCGCTGCCGATCTACGCGCCGGGACAGCCGGCAGAAAAAGCAGCAGGGCTTACTTACCGGGAAGCAACCCGCCTGGTTCCCGTAGACGAAAAGTCGCAAGTGACCGTGGGGGACGTGCAGATCAGCTTTCTTCGCACGGACCACGGGGATGGTGACCCCTGCTATGCCATGCGGTTGGAAGCCGGGGGAAAAACGCTGGTATACGGGGCAGACAGCGGACCGAATACGATGTGGGACCCGTTTGCCCGGCAGGCCGATCTGTTTATCTGCGAGGGAACGTTCTTGGAGCGCTACAAGCCGGCAGAGCCCCATGGTCATCTCACCGTGCGGCAGGCAGCGCAGGTGGCGGAATCGCTGGCCTGCCGATCCTTGTTGATTACCCATCTGTGGCCTGCTTACACGGAGGAGGAAGTGCGGGCGGAAGCGGATGTATACCGGACGGGTACGTGCCACATCGCCCGGTTTGGCCTGCAAATCCGGCTGTAATGCATGAGGAGAGGAGAGAATGACGTTGTTCCCCAACGTATTGGAAGTAGCACGAAAATTGATTCGCGAACGCGTCGGAGAAAATGAGACAGTTATCGACGCGACGATGGGAAACGGCAACGACACCCTGTTTCTCGCCCAACTGGTCGGCGAAAAGGGGAGAGTCATCGCCTACGACATTCAGCCGCTGGCCATGGAAAAGACCCGGCAGCGGCTGGAGCGGGAAGGGGTACTGCAGCGGGTGCAGCTGCAACTGGCCAGCCACGAAGAGATGGCCAACCTGGATGTATCGGCTGCAGCAATCATGTTTAACCTCGGATACCTGCCCGGCGGTGACAAGGCCATCACGACGCAGGCGGCGAGCACGGTCCGGGCGATTGAAGCAGGGCTAAAAATCCTGCGGCCAGGCGGGATCATGACGGTGATGATATACTGGGGCCACCCTGCCGGCCAGGTGGAAAAAGAGGCAGTGGAGGCGTACTGCCAGACACTCAGCCAGCTGGATTACCTGGTATTGAAGTACCAGTACATCAACCAGCAGAATCAGGCGCCGTTTTTGCTGGCGATTGAGCGGCGGCCCGTTACCTAGCGATCGCGTCATTGCGTTTCCCGGGCAAGCGCAGGATACGACAGCGGTGGCGGCATGGGCAAAATCGTGTCGCCTGGCTGTCGGTTGGGCGCGCTCCCGGCAGATCCATTCCCCCGTAATGCACCACGGTGAGCAAAAATAGGCACGCGCTAGCCATGTGTCACTCATATCAATAGGGTGAGGAATGGCAGCAAGGGGGATGACCGTGGACCGAGTAGGCATCATGTTGGATTGGACTGTCTTGCAGAGAGGCATCAGAGGCGACAAGTCTTACGAACGTCTTCCCTATTACGCGGAGATTTGCAAGGAACTGGGGATGGAGCCGGTCTTTTTTCATCCGCGCCATGTGCGGCCAGGCGGACAGAGGGTGCTGGGTCATTTTTGGAATGGAAGCCGATTAATTCCCCGCCTGGTGAACGTGCCGAAGGTGATCCACAACCGCGTGCTGTCCAGAAACGGGCGGATACGGGCCACGATCCGCCGGCTGAGCAGGACGCGCACCGTGTTTAACGGGCTGGTGGTGAGGGACAAATGGAGGGTACACCAGATGCTGTGGAAAAATCCCGCCATCCGTACCTACCTGCCGCATACGGTGTTGTTCACACCAGAGAGGCTTCGCATGTTTTTGGACCGGTATCAGACAGTGTACGTCAAACCGGCGATTGGTTCGGTGGGGATTGGCGTTGCCCGCATTGAACGGCACAACAACGCCTACAGGTTTATCGCGTTCAGACGGAACAGAACCTTGTCCCGCAAGAGGCTGATGGCCGAAGCGGCCAGGTGGGTGGGCAAAAGGCGGTTTATTATTCAGCAGGGAGTGCCGCTTGCCCGTTACCAGGGCAAGACATTTGACATCCGCGTGTCGGTGCAGAAAAACGGAAATCAGGAGTGGACGGTTAGCGGCCTGGTCGCCAAGGTGGCCAATCGGGCAAACAAATTGAGCAACCTGGCTCGCGGCGGACGTGCCGTTCCCTTATCACGTGCCCTGGAGCCGCTGTTTACCGCCGAGCAGCAGAAAGAGGTGGTTGAGCGGATCAAACGGGCGGCTGTCGAGATTGCCAGGCAGTATCAGCGCCACTTTCCGTCGCTTGCCGATCTGGGACTGGACATGGGCATCGACAGGCAGGGCCACCCGTATCTGATTGAGATAAATGTGCGGGACCAGCGGTATTCGTTTTACAAAGCGGGAGAACTGGCCATGTTTAAAAAAACCTATCGTCATCCGATGGAATACGCGCGTTCCCTGCTTGCCGGGAATGGAAGGGGCAGGCAGACACGTCCGTAGAGCAAGCAGACCTGGGCCAAACTGGACTAGGTCTGCTTTTTTCATGGCGAGCGGAGTAAATTGTCGCTTACTGTATTCATGAATGATCGGTGAATTGTTTTTCCGCAGCAGGGGAGGGGAGGTTGCGGAAGTGGCGGTAGAGGACCGCGAGAATCGACCTGCGGGTCAGGATGCCCTGAAAAATCCCGGTGTCATCCTCGATGCAGATAAACGGATGATTAATCGACATCTCCAAGGCTTTGAGAAACTCATCTGACTCTTTCATCCGGGGGACTTTAGTGTTCATCACGTCATCGACGGTGTAGTCGGACAGCTTTTCATATTCAAACCGTTCAAGTCCCAATATCTTGTTGACGATCATTGTGGTGCTGATCTGGCCGTGCAGCCGGTAGGAGTGGTCCAGTACGGGTATGGCAGAATATCCGGTTTTGGTAAGCACGAGCAGCGCGTGTTCCAGTGAATTGCCCAACTGCACGTGGGCCACCTTGGTCGAAGCGATGACCAATTCGTTGAGTTTGGTGTGCAGCAATTGCTCAACCTGCTTCAAACAATCCACCACCTTTTTTCGTCTCTGACGGCACGGCAGTACCGTACCCTTGTGGTTCACTTCTATGATACCGTATGGCGTAAGCGTACGGTAGTCCTGCCTGAAAAAAAGCCCGGCAGTATGTCGTACAATCGTTCAAGGCGGGGAACAAGCGGACCTTGTTCGCAGGACCTTGTGCCGTACGCGGGACGTTGGTCGGATGGACGTGTAACCGAATGGCTGGTTCCATCGTATTACAGATGGACGCCTATTGTCTTTTTGTATGTATGCAAGGAGTTGGATAGTCATGCGTAAACCCATCTGGGGAGCGGTCGCCTTGATGATGCTGGTATCGGCCGGAATAGGGCTGTTGGCCGGCCGTTTGCTGATCAAGCCAGCCGGCCACTCGGAGCAGGCATTGGGCACGTCGGCTGTGCCTGCGTGGATGGTGGAAGACATGCGCGAACGGCTGGACACCTCACTGCGCTCCCGCGTAATGCCGGATCGGATACATGTCATGACGCTGCCGACGGTTACACAGAACCAGTCGGCTTCGCAGCCCGTCGATCTGGCCGGTTCACTCACGCTGGACGGTGAAAAAGGCTTGTTCGTCGTGTACGCAAGCGAAGATGGAGACTATCAGCCCGCCTACAGCAAGAATGAACCTCTCTTCAGTCTCCAGCAAGCCGGCGGCGGATACCTGGTGGTGACGACGGTAAAACCGGCCAGCCACGGTCAGGAGCGCACGCTGTACGTGCTGCGAAAAACGTCTTCCGGCTATCAGGAAGTGTGGAGCGGTGTGGCCGCCTACCGGCATAAACAGGGAGAGACGACAGAACTGCTGGACGGTACCGTTCAGATTGACCCCAGGCGCCATACGATGATCTATTTTCAGCTGGAACGTACACTTGATCAAACCGGCTTCTCTTTGATGGAAAAAAGCTCCTACGAACTCTTGCGCTACAATGAGCGGTCTAACCGTTTCGAAAAGTGACGCAAATCAAAAGCGCCTCTCTTTACGAGGCGCTTTTCACCTGTGCAAGGTATGATAGGGGATCAGCCCGGCAAATGCCAGTCGGGCCTGATCAGTTCATCCGCCGTAAACGCGAACAACCCCAACCGCTCGGCGAGATGGTGCCGGGATTCTTCCACCAGTGTCTTGGGCACGGCAAACGGTGCGGGGCTGATCGGCCACTCCCTGCGGATGGCGGTCAGCAGCCGTTCCTTGACGTCCGAGACGGTAACGGGGCGGCCGGTCAATCCGGCGATGCTGCCCACTGTGTTCCCGTCGATGAAGGGAATGGGACGGTGATTGTCCATGTCAGCGAGGCCGGCTTTCGCGTAGAAGCGTTCCATCCACGCACCGCGCGGCTGTTCCTCGACGTTGATGCACAATTGCAGGATCGACCCGAAGCGGGTGCGCCGTTGGGCCATGCCGCCGATTTTTTTGCCGCCAATCGAGAAGTCGTATTCGCCCGCGCAGTAGGAACCAGTCACTTCGCCAAACTGCATGTCGCCGTACTCGCGCAATCCCACATGCAGCATCCGGGCGACGAATTGGAAAAAAGCGTCGATCGCAATCGACGTGTCGGGCAGCAGACAGGCGAGGTTGAGCACGCCCGCGTCCAGCGGCACACAGGCTCCGCCGGACGAGCGCAGCACGCAGCCGAAGCCGTCTTGACCAAATTGGCGCAGCGCCTGTTCCAGCCGCGGCAGCTTGGCGTCGCGGCGGCCCAGGTAGAGCGCCTTGTCGTACACCCACAGGTGGATGACTGGTTGGGCGTCGTCCCGGTTCATGTAAGCAGCCAGCGCTTCGTCGCGAATCAGCGGCTCCAGCGGGTTGTCACGATAGACACCGGAATCCATCCAGCGGAACGGCTGAGTAACAGTAAAGGTCATAGGAAACTCCTTCCCCGGTCAAGAATCGCTACCATTATACAACTGTACCTTGTTCATTTCTAGTGATCTGCACCGCAGCAAGTTTGCCGGGAAAGAAAAAACCGCTTCCGCTCAGGGGTCCCTGGAAACGGAAGCGGTGCGGCGTCACGGCTGTGCTGTAAAGGAGAAGTTATCCAGATAGGTGATGCTGCGCGGCGCGTCTTTGGTTGCGTTACGCTGCAGATAGAGTCCCAGCTTGGTACCCTCTGGTTTCACTTTTTGCTGTCTGAAGAGGAACTGGTCGTTCATGTAGATGGAGACGCTGTCGCCGTCGACGACCACTTTCAGCCGGTTGCTCGTTTTCAGCTTGTAGGAACCGGACGCGATCACGTCAATGTCGGCGTCCTTGGCGTCTTCCACGCGGGCGAGCGTGACGCGGTCTTTGTTGACGAAGACGACATGGGCTGCGCCGTTCTTGCCGTTGAAGTACACGCCACCCAGCCCATCGGAGCCGCTCACGTTGACATCGACGGTCAATTCGTAACGTTTCGTGTTTTTGTCTTCATCCCAGATGAGCGGCAGGAAATAGTGATGCAGATTTTTCTCGGTGGAAATGGCAGTCACCTGCTTGTTGACGACGCCCCAGGTACCGACGGCATGATCGGTGTCCCAGTTTTTCAGTTCGGTATCGCTGAAGTTGTCGCTTACACTGCGCGGCAGCTCCGGTTTATCCGGGTTGGGGAAAACCACTTTGGTCTCGTCATCGTTTCGGTCCAGAAGCGCACGGTACAGGAGCGAGGCTGCTTCGGCGCGGGTGATCGGATCAAGCGGACGGAACTCGTTGTTGTACCCTTTCATCAGATTGGTCTGGATCGCGATGGCGATGTACGGACGGAGGTTGGGCGAAATTCGCTCATGGTCGCGGAAACGTTTCAACACGTCCTGGTCCGCCTTGTGCGTGCGGTCGTAGCCGAGCAGGCGAACCAGCGCCACGGCGATGTCTTCCCGGACGGCGTACTGATCCGGCTTGTAGTAGTAGCGGGTGCCCGACTTGTAGCCTGTCAGGTATGGCTTGGCATGCTCCACGTAAAGGAACGCCCAATGCGACTTCGGCACATCCACAAACGTTTGACTTACCTTGTTCTTGCGAATGTCCACGCCGGCCGCGGCAATCATGATCTTGGCAAATTCAGCGCGTGTGACCTGATTGTTGGGCCGGAATTTGCCGTCCTCGTACCCCTTGATAATCCCTTTGGCCGCCATCTCGGTGATTTCCTTGTAGGCCCAATGGCTGCGGGGCACATCGGAGAACGAGGGCGCCGCCTGAACGAACGGCACGAGAGTCAGAATCATCAAAATCGCCAGAAAAACAGATAGGACTCGCTTCATGGGAACCTCCTGTTCGGGGTATATCGTTTTGCTGCTATTCAGACGGCGGACGGGTCGGCAATGTTGCACGTGGACCAGCCCGATTCAGAAAAATGTGAAAAAAGTCGCAGGAAAATGGTTTTCCAGAAAGATTCACTGGAAGTTCCTGATTTATTCGTTAAAATAAAATGTTCTATGCTATAATGTGTTGATGGTAAACCGTAAAACCAATGCTTACTGAGGTGATAGACAGATGACAATGAAAACTGAGGCGACTACGGACTTAAAATCCGGCAAGTCCCCGAAAACAACAGCAGACTACGCCAAGTACTTCCAGCCCCCTTCCTTGAAAGACGCGAAAAAACGCGGCAAGGAAGAGGTTAAGGTGCATTACGACTTCGCCATTCCGGAAGACATGAAGGATATCGGGAAAGGCAAGCGCTACTACGTACGCACCTACGGCTGTCAAATGAATGAGCACGACTCCGAGACAATCGCCGGGATTCTTCAGCAAATGGGCTACAGCCCGGCCGAAGAAGCAGAAGATGCGGACGTAGTGCTGTTCAACACCTGTGCGATCCGGGAAAACGCCGAAGACAAGGTGTTTGGCGAACTGGGCAACATGAAGCGGGTGAAAAACAACAACCCCAACCTGATCCTCGGCGTCTGCGGCTGCATGTCGCAGGAGGAAAGCGTGGTCAACAAGATCCTGAAAAGCTTCCCGCATGTTGACCTCATCTTTGGTACGCACAACATTCACCGCCTGCCGGTGCTGCTGCGCGACGCCATGTTCAGCAAGGAAATGGTGATCGAGGTGTGGTCCAAAGAGGGCGACATCATCGAAAACATGCCGAAGATCCGCGAAGGCAACATCAAGGGTTGGGTCAACATCATGTACGGCTGTGACAAGTTCTGTACGTACTGCATCGTGCCGTACACGCGCGGCAAGGAGCGCAGCCGCCGTCCGGAAGACGTGATCGCAGAAGTGCGCGAACTTGCCCGCCAAGGCTTCAAGGAAGTCACCCTGCTCGGTCAAAACGTCAATGCGTATGGAAAGGATTTCCAAGACATCCGGTTTGGCTTCGGCGACCTTTTGGACGAGATCCGCAAGATCGACATTCCGCGCATCCGCTTTACCACCAGCCACCCGCGCGACTTTGACGACCGTCTGATCGAAGTCCTGGCCAAAGGGGGCAATCTGGTGGAACACATCCACCTGCCTGTCCAGTCCGGTTCCAGCGAAGTGCTGAAGCGGATGGCCCGCAAATACACGCGCGAACACTACCTGGAATTGGTGCGTAAAATTAAAGCGGCGATTCCCAACGTGGTGCTTTCCACGGACATTATCGTCGGCTTCCCCGGCGAGACTGATGAGCAATTCGAAGAAACGCTCTCCCTCGTGGAAGAGGTCCGTTACGACTCCGCCTATACCTTCATTTATTCGCCTCGCGAAGGTACGCCGGCTGCCGTCATGGAAGACAACGTGCCGATGGAGGTAAAAAAGGAGCGTCTCTACCGCCTGAACGAGCTGATGGCGAAGATCAGCCTGGAGCAGAACCAGAAGCTGCACAACCAGGTCGTCGAGGTGCTGGTGGAAGGCGAATCGAAAAACAACCCCAATGTGCTGGCTGGCCGCACCCGGTCCAACAAGCTGGTGCACTTCGTCGGCGACAAATCGCTGATTGGTCAGTTCGCTCACGTACGGATCACGGACGTGAAGACGTGGACCCTGCACGGAGAGATCGTGACAAAAGTCGAGGTGTAATGGAGCGATGGAACAAACAAGCCTGTACACACACAACGAGATTTTGGAAAAGGCCCGCGAACTGGCTGTAATGATTGCCCGCACCAAGGAAGTCGATTTCTACAAACGGGCCGAGCAGCAGATCAAACACAACGAACGCGTTCAGGAGCTGATCGCGGAATTAAAGAAGAAACAAAAACAGATGGTCATGTTTGAATCGATGAACAAACCGGAGCTGGCGAAAAAAGTGGAAGCGGAGTACAACCAGCTTCACGAGGAACTGGACGCAATTCCGATCGTTACTGAATTCAAACAGTCTCAAGTGGACGTGAACGATCTGCTGCAGATGGTCACAAACGTGATCGCCAACACGGTGTCCGAACGCATCATCCTGGACACCGGCGGCAATCCGCTCACCGGCGAAACAGGCGGCGGACCGGAAAAATCCCGCGGCTGCTGTTCGTAACAGGCGAATAAACGGCACGATCAATTCCCGACAATCCTCCCCAAAATGACAGTGGGTGTTTGCACCCTAGTCGAATGCCCTGCATACAAATGTACAGAAACGTTGTATGGAGGAGGTAAAGAAATGTCGGGTATAGACAAAGACCTGCAGTGCCGGGAACTCATCGCAAAAGCCGTCTGCGGTAAAGGTCATAAATTCTCCCAAACGACCCACACCATCATTCCGTCGCATACTCCTTCGACTGTCCTCGGATGCTGGATGATAAACACGAACTTCCAGGCGGAGCTGGCGGGGGATGCGGTTGAAGTGACTGGTACGTACGACGTCAACCTGTGGTACTCGTTTGCCAATAACACCCAAACCGACGTCACGCGGGAAACCGTCAAGTTCTCCGTACTCGTTCCGCTTACGTTCTTCGACAAACATTGCCGCGGCGACCTGGAAATTATCGCCCGGGCTGTGGAACAGCCGAAGTGCGTCAAAGCCGAACTGAGCGGCGGTGGTACTGTCACGGTGAAAGTGGAAAGTGAATTTGCCGTCGAAATTATTGGCGAAACCAAAGTGTGTGTGGTCGTTTGCAACAACTGCGATGACAAGGACTTCCACCTGCTCGGTGACTACGAAGACAGCAGCGACGAGTTTGACGACTTTGATTCGGCCACATTGCTCGACGAATTGGATTAAGAGGAGAGGCACATCTCCTCTTTTTTCTTTTTTTCGGGTGGTCAGGCGGGGCAACCGTCCCGGCACACACTTTTTTTCACTGGGCCACATAGGCTATAGCAGCAGAGCGGAGGTGATGGATGATGTTTATCCACGTACGTGAAAACGGCAGGCCATCCGGGACAGGCGGACGATACAACACCGAAGTGATGCCGACCAATATCAAGGCGGCCATTAATCGTTTGTCGAAGGGCAACCAGGCCAACAAACTGCTCAAAATGAGCGGCATCGCGACGGCAAAGGCTGGTCCGGAGCCGGGGACACGGATCTATCGCGTCCAACTGTATCAGTTTCATCTCTTGCACCTGGAAAAAAGTCTGGAGAAGGCGCACTGGCTGTCCCAGCCGTGGGGCGAGCAGCACTTCGAGCCGGTGGAGCGGCTGCCGAATGATCCGGAAGCGCAGGTGGCCGTCAAGCTGGCGGTGCGTGCCCTGTACGCCACGGGGCTGGAGTGCGGAGAAGTGCTGCTGACTGCAGCTTCGCCCCATCGTGTCAAAGTGGTGCGGGTATCGCCGTATTGGCCTGCCCAAATGTCCGATCGGTTTATGCGGGAGGCGCGGGACTGGTGGCTGAACCAGAGAAAGAGGCGCAGCGCTGACAGGCTGATGCTGGGAGCGGACCCGGAGTTTGCCCTGAGGGGAGTGGACGGCACGATGGTACTGGCCTCCGACTACATGGGCAAAGGCGGGGTGGTCGGGTGCGATTCCACCCGGTATCGGGAAGAGCTGGCTCTGCATCAGCATCCGTTGGCCGAACTGCGTCCGGAGCCGTCCGACGACCCGGATGAATTGTTTGCCCGCATCCGGCAGGCGCTCTTGCTCGCCCGCCGCAAGATCACGGACAGGACGGTGGAGTGGCTGGCGGGCGGCATGCCGTTCGACGGCTATCCCGTCGGCGGGCACATCCACTTCAGCGGCGTGGCCCTCGACTTTTCCCTGCTCCGCAAGTTGGACGCCTATCTCGCCCTGCCGTTGGTCATGGTGGAAGACCCCGGCTGCTTGAAGCGGCGCCCCCGATACGGATTCCTCGGAGACATCCGGGAGAAGACGCACGGCGGGTTTGAGTACCGCACCCTGCCCAGTTGGCTGGTCCATCCGGATGTGACGCGAGGCATCCTGCACCTCGCCCGGCTGGTGGCCGCCTGTCACGAGCAGTTGACGGCCCGCCCTCATCTGGATGTGTCGCTCATCAGGGCGTATTACCGCGGCGACAAACAGACGTTGGCACCGTACGTGAAAGCCATATGGGAAGAGCTTTCAAGCCTCGCTTGCTACCGCGACAGCCGGGACCCGCTCGATTGCTATTTTGCCTATCTGCTCGCGGGAGAAACGTGGCCGGCCGGGCAGGATCTGCGCAAGGCCTGGGAAATCGGCTGAGCAACCATATTGACCTGAATGCGAATCGCATCTGATCTGCGGGGAAGAGGTTCAACTTCCCCGGCCGGACGTGCTATAATGTACAGGCGAGATTGCAGGCTAGGAGATTTGAAAACATGGCTCAGTATACCCCAATGATTCAACAGTATCTGGCGATCAAGCGTGAGTACCCGGATACTTTCTTATTTTTTCGTTTAGGTGATTTTTACGAACTGTTTTTCGACGATGCCATCACCGCCTCGCGTGAGCTGGAGATTACGCTGACCGGCCGGGACGGCGGCGGGGACGAGCGTATCCCGATGTGCGGTGTGCCGCATCACTCGGCTGACGCCTATATTGCCGAGCTTTTGAAAAAAGGGTACAAGGTGGCTGTCTGCGAACAGGTGGAAGACCCGAAAGCGGCCAAGGGTGTCGTCCGCCGCGAAGTGACCCGCGTCATTACCCCGGGGACCATGATGGAGGGGAAATGGCTGACGGACAAGGAAAACAACTACATGGCGGCGATCGCCGAAGCGGACGGCCGAATGGGTATTGCCGCCTGTGACATGAGCACGGGCGAGATGTACGTCACCTCGCTGTTTGGCACGGCGGGAGCCGCGCTGGACGAGGCGATGCAGTACCGGCCGAAGGAACTGGTGGTGTGCGGTCTGTCGCAGGACCTGAAGCCCGACATGCCGGTCACGTACATAGAAACCGGGGCGGTGAACGCATTTGCCGTCGATCAGCAGTATCAGGATCAGGCGCGCGAGCTGGATCTGGCGATGCGCCTCGCGGTAAATGCGCTCCTGCACTACATCGGTTCCACGCAGAAGCGAAGTTTGTCCCACATGAGGCTGATCAAGCGCTATGACGCCAAGCAGTACCTGCAGATGGACAACTTTTCCCGGCGCAACCTGGAGCTGACCGAAACCATTCGCGACAAGTCCAAAAAAGGCTCGCTGCTGTGGCTGCTGGACCGTACCGAGACAGCCATGGGCGGACGTCTTCTGCGCCGCTGGATTGAGCGGCCGCTGTTGAACAAAAGCGAACTGGAAGCACGGCTGGATGCGGTGGAACATTTGAAAGGGGATATGCTGCTGCGTTCCGACGTCCGCGCCTGCCTGGATCGGGTCTACGATCTGGAACGCTTGGCGGGACGTGTCTCGTACGGCAACGCCAACGCCCGCGACCTGGTGCAGCTTCGCTTGTCGCTGGAAGCGGTGCCTGAACTGCGGCAGCTTCTGCTGAACGCCGGCTCCCGCGTGCTCACCGAACTGGCCGAAGGGATGGACGAGTGCGCCGACATCGCTGCTTTCCTGCGGTCGGCGCTGGTTGACGACCCGCCGGTTTCCGTGCGCGAAGGCGGTCTGATCCGGCCCGGCTATGACGAGTACCTGGACAAGCTGCACACGGCAAGCCGCGAAGGCAAGAACTGGATTGCCCAACTGGAACAGGCGGAGCGGGAAGCAACCGGCATCCGTTCGCTGAAGGTAGGCTTCAACAAGGTGTTCGGCTACTACATCGAGGTATCCCGTGCCAACCTGGCAAACGTGCCGGCCGGCCGCTACGAGCGCAAACAGACACTGGCCAATGCCGAACGGTTCATCACCCCGGAGCTGAAGGAAAAAGAGGCGCTCATCCTGGAAGCGGAAGAAAAGATGGTGGAGCTGGAGTACCAGCTGTTTACCGCCATCCGCAGCGAAGTGGCCACCCACATTCCCCGCCTGCAGGGGCTGGCTGAACGAATTGCCGCCGTGGACGTGCTACAGGCATTTGCCACTGTCAGCGAGGAGCGCGGCTATGTGCGGCCCGAACTCGTCACGACCGGCGAGTGCGTCATCCGCGAAGGGCGCCACCCGGTCGTGGAAGCGGTGCTGGATCGGGAAAAATACGTCGCCAACGACGTGGAGATGAACCAGTCGGACAGACAGATCCTGCTCATTACCGGCCCGAACATGGCCGGAAAGAGCACGTATATGCGCCAGATCGCGCTCATCGTCATCATGGCGCAGATCGGCTGCTTTGTTCCGGCGAAAGCGGCGAAATTGTCGCTGGTGGACCAGATTTTTACCCGGATCGGTGCAGCCGACGACCTGGTCGGCGGACACAGCACCTTCATGGTGGAAATGCTGGAGACCAAACACGCCTTGCAAAAAGCGACCGCGCAAAGCCTGATCCTGCTGGACGAGATTGGCCGCGGCACGTCCACCTATGACGGAATGGCGCTGGCGCAGGCAGTGATCGAGTACATTCGCGAAAAGATCGGAGCCAAGACGCTCTTTTCCACGCACTATCACGAGCTGACCGGCCTGGAAGAGTCGCTTCCCGGCGTGGTCAATGTGCACGCCCGCTGCGAAGAGCGTGACGGCAAGCTCTTGTTTCTGCACAAAATCGAGCCGGGACGGGCGGACAAAAGCTACGGTATCCACGTGGCCGAACTGGCGGAGATGCCCGGCCGGGTGATTGAGCGGGCGCGGGAGATTCTCGCCGGACTGGAAGCAAATGCAGCCGCGACATCGGCACAGGAGGTGCAGATGACCTTGGACGCGCTGTGGGCGGCTCCTGTGTCCGCAGCGAAGGAGGAGCCCGTGTCCCGCCTGTCGCCGGATGAAGAAACCGTGATGGCAGAGCTGCGCGAACTGGATTTGAACCAGATGACGCCGATGGAAGCCATGCTGAAGCTGTATGAGTGGAGACAGCGCCTGAAAAAAACGTAACGGGCCGATCCAAGGAGGAGATCGATGGGACACATTCAAGTGCTCGATGAGCATCTCGCCAATATGATCGCTGCCGGTGAAGTGGTGGAGAGGCCGGCTTCGGTCGTGAAAGAACTGGTGGAAAACGCGGTGGACGCCGGAGCTAGCGCGATCGAGGTGCACGTGGAAGAAGGCGGGCTGCAGCTCATCCGCGTGGTGGACAACGGCCACGGCATGGACCGGGAAGACTGCCAGCTGGCCTTTGAACGGCACGCGACCAGCAAGATTCGCACGACACGCGACCTGTTCCGGATTCGCACCCTGGGGTTTCGCGGCGAGGCCCTGCCCAGTATCGCCGCTGTCTCCCGGATGGAACTGACGAGCAGTCCCTCCAGCAGCCAGGTGGGGACGCGCCTGACGATCGAGGGTGGCCAAATTACGAACATTGCCGACGCCGCCACAGTCAAAGGGACGGATATTTGCGTGCGCGACCTGTTTTACAACACGCCGGCCCGGTTGAAGTACATGAAGTCGATCGCCACCGAAATCGGCCATATTTCCGACTACGTCAACCGGCTGGCGCTGACGTACCCGTCCATCGCCTTTACCCTGACGCACAACGGCAAAGTGCTCCTGCAGACCTCCGGTGACGGCAAGCTGCTGCACGTGATGGCGGCGATTTACGGCGTCCAGGTGGCCAAGCTGCTGCTGCCGATCAGCGGGGAGACACTGGACTTCCGCTGGACCGGCTTCGTCTCCAAGACGGAAGTGACGCGGGCCAACCGCTCCTATCTGTCCACGCTGGTCAACGGCCGGTACGTCCGCCACTTTGGCCTGAACAACGCCATCCTGCGCGGTTATCACACGCTGCTGCCGATCGGGCGCTATCCGATCGTCACGCTTCAGATCGAGATGGACCCGTCGCTCGTCGACGTCAATGTCCATCCCGCCAAGCTGGAGGTTCGGTTCAGCAAGGAAGATCAGCTGCTGGGCGCCATCGAGCGTTCCGTCCGGGAGACGCTGCGTCAGGGGCTGGAGATCGTCCGGCCGATGGCAGCCGAGCGTAAGGCAAAAGTGGTGGAACAGGTGGTGCAGCCGCAGTTTGACCTGCAGCTGCCTAAACCGGGAGCGGCGAGCAGTCAAAGCATCTCCCGTGCCGTCGATCTTGAGGCCAGTCCGCGTCTGCGGGAGTGGTTGGCACGACAGGAGGCCCTGTCACAAGCGCGCTCCCCGCGGCTGGGCGGAGATGCGCCAGCTGACGCCACGGTCGTAAAGGAATCGGGTGGGGAGTACGCGGGTCTAGCACAGGAGCGGCCTGCATCCGTTCCGCTGCAGGGAAATGCGGCAGCGGGAGAATTGACTGCAACTTCAAAAGCACTCGGCACGTCTCATAGAGAGGGCAGCGCGTCGGCCGGTACAGACGGCGGGCTGGAAACACCTGCAGCCGATAATCATTCGGCTTCCCTGGTGCCGGCAGAAACCGCACCGATGACGGCAGATGGCCTGCAGACAGAGCAGCCTGCTGTCCAGTTCCCCGCTCCCGAGGCGGAACCAGCCGCTGCACAGCCTGACGGCGATAGATCGGCCGTGCCCCTGCTTTTTCCGGTCGGACAGGTACACGGCACCTACATCGTGGCGCAGAACGATAACGGCATGTATCTGATTGACCAGCACGCCGCGCAGGAGCGGATTTTCTACGAGTATTTCATGGAAAAACTGAAGCAGGAGAGCGTCGCCAGCCAGATGCTGCTCTTTCCCCACACCGTGGAGTGCACGGCTCAGGAAGCGGTGAAGCTGGAGAAAAAGCTGCCCCTGCTGCGTTCGTTTGGCCTCGACATCGAGTCGTTTGGCGGTCGAACGTTCATTGTGCGGGGCCATCCTCACTGGTTTCCGGAGGGCAGCGAACTGGAAGTGATCGAAGAGCTGATCCAGTTTGTGCTGGAGACGGGCGAGGCGGCTGAAGCAGACATACGGGCGATGCGGGAGAAGGCGGCGATCATGATGTCCTGCAAGGCTGCCATCAAGGCCAACCGCTATCTGACCCATGCGGAGATGGAAAGCTTGCTCAATACGCTCCGCGAAACGACCAGTCCGTTTACATGTCCGCACGGCCGGCCGATCATCATCCACTTCTCCACATACGATTTGGAGAAAATGTTTAAACGGGTGATGTAGATGCTGATTACCACCGGACTGAAACCCAGCGAGGAGACGCGCCGCCACGCAGCTGAACTGGCTGCACAGTTTGGCCTGCCGGTCATCGAGCGGGGCGATTGTTCGATTGAGGAGCTGCGCCGGCGCTACAATGAGGCGGAGGTGCTGATCGTCACCGCCAAAGGGGTCCGCCTGGAAGCAGAGGGAAAGAGCCCGTTCTTTTTTCATCCGAACACGGCCGTCTTTCGTATAAAGCGGATGGAGCGCGGCGATACTGATACTATGCTTGCCGCTTGCCAAATTCAACCAGGTGACAGCGTGCTGGACGCCACACTCGGCCTGGGTGCCGACGCGATCGTCTTTTCCCATGCTGTCGGCCGAACAGGCAGGGTGGTCGGGATTGAATCCGAAAAGCACATCGCGATACTGGTCGCAGACGGATTGCGTCACTATCCGACCGACTCAGAGGCGCTGCGCGAGGCGATGGGCCGGATCGAGGTGAGACACGGCCACCATCTCGACATCCTGAAAGACCTGCCGGACCGCTCGTTTGACGTAGTTTACTTCGATCCGATGTTTGAGCGGACGGTACACGACTCCACCGGGATTGCCGGCATTCGCGAGCACGCCAACATGGCCCCGCTGGATGCGGAGGCGGTGGCGGAGGCGCTCAGAGTTGCCAAACGGCGCGTCGTACTGAAGGAAGGCAAAGCGGGACGGTTGTACGAGCGGTTCGGGTTTACCCCGTTTCGCACGCGCGGCCATCAGGTCGTGTACAGCTATAAAGAGACAGATGGAGGGGAGTGACTTTGCCACCAAAGGAAAAACTGGTCGTGATCGTCGGCCCGACCGCCGTGGGCAAGACGGAGCTGAGCCTTGAGCTGGCCGAATGCTTCGACGGCGAAATCATTTCCGGCGATTCCATGCAGGTCTACCGCGGCATGGATATCGGGACGGCCAAGGCGACGCCGGAAGAGCGGGCGCGCGTGCCGCACCACCTGATCGACATTATCGATCCGGATGAAGAGTACTCTGTGGCGCTGTTTCAAAAAGCGGCGACACGGCTGATCACCGAGATAAATGCGCGCGGAAAGCTGCCGTTTATCGTCGGCGGCACCGGCCTCTACATCGAGTCGGTCACCCACAGCTTTCAATTCGCCCAGGCGGAGCAGGACCCGGAACTGCGCAGCCGGCTGCAGCGCTTGGCCGAGACGGAGGGAGCGGAGGCCCTTCATCGACGGCTTGCCGCGATTGATCCGCTGACAGCGGAACGGCTTCACCCCAACGATGTGAAACGGGTGATTCGCGCTTTGGAAATTTATGAATTGACCGGCACCAAAATGTCTGATTTTCAACATCGGGCCCAGCATTCCCCGTACGATCTGCTGATGATCGGATTGACGATGGAGCGGCACGTGCTGTACGAGCGCATCAACCAGCGCGTGGACAAGATGCTGGAAGCCGGTCTGGTGGACGAGGTGCGCCGTCTGTTGGATCAAGGGTACGGCTCGGCGCTGACGTCGATGCAGGGGCTGGGTTACAAGGAATTGATTCCGTATTTGTACGGAGAGATCACGCTGGAGAAGGCGGTCAACGACATCAAGCAGCGGACCCGCCATTTTGCCAAGCGCCAGCTGTCCTGGTTTCGGCGCATGTCGGAGGTGCAGTGGTTTGATCTGACCGATCCCGCCGAGCGTCCGAAGATCGTCCAAACAATCAAGCAGATATTGGCAGGAAAGTTTCAGCGATTGCCGAATATATAACATACAAGTCCTTTTAGGGGGTAATGAACATGAAACAGTCGATCAACATTCAAGATACGTTCCTGAACCACTTGCGGAAGGAGAACATCGCTGTCACCATCTACCTGGTAAACGGGTTTCAACTGCGCGGCTACATCAAAGCGTTTGACAACTTTACCATCGTGATTGACAGCGAAGGTAAGCAGCAGCTTGTATACAAGCATGCCATTTCCACGTTCACGCCGCAGCGTCCCGTGTCGCTCATGTCTCAAGACAACAATCAGCAAGCATAGCGTCACACCAACGAAGCCGGGATCTTAGCCATCCGGGCTTTTTTCACTGTCAGGGACAGGTTTGCTGGTTCCGGCACGCAAAAAAACAGGTGCAGCAGACAGGATGAAACAGCCTATAAGTTTACATAAAATATCTTATGGAGAGTGGGTTCTTTGCCGTTCACGTTTGCCCACCCGGCGATCGTGCTGCCCTTCTGGCGCGTTCGCTGGCTGTCTTTTACCGCACTGGTCTTTGGCAGCATGGCGCCCGATTTTGAATACTTTTTCCGGTTGAGGCCGTACAGCGCGGTCAGTCATACCCTGGTCGGCCTGTTTGTGTTTGATCTGCCGCTCAGTTTTCTGTTGGCCTTACTTTTTCACCGCATCGTCAAGCGCCCCCTGGTCGCCTGCCTGCCCGCCCCGTTTGACCGGGGGCTGGGATACGCTGCGGCCAAGCCTTGGATGATCGGTTCGCTGCGCGATGGGCTGGTCTTTTCCTATTCGGCAGTAATCGGCAGTCTCACCCATATCGTCTGGGACGCGTTTACCCATCAGGGGGCGTTCATGGTCAGCCGCCTGCCGCTTCTACAACAGCGGGTGCCGCTTCCTTTGGCGGGCTTGGACATACCCGTCTACAAGCTGCTGCAGCACGGCAGTACGCTCATTGGCTTGTCGCTGATTGCGCTGGCACTCTGGCGGATGGTGCATCGCGGGCAGGCAATGGTGGTCGGCGGGAGACGTCTTTTGGTCCGGATAAAATGGATGTATTGGCTGGGTGTGGGCGGATGCGGCCTGTTCGCGGCTGCCGCGTGGGTATGGAGCGCTGGCGGCGCATGGACGATGGCGCGTCTGCTGGGCGGCGTCGTGCCGTTTCTCTCCGGGTGCATGACCGGACTGCTGGTCATGTCATGGTTTTTCAACCGGATTGGCCGGGCGGGTGTCCACAGGTATACGTCCCTGTAGAAAAAAATGGGCAGGTCTGCCAGCCCCATGCGTATACTTAATGTATGACCATGAGGCAGGTGATCGCTGGTGAAACCGTCGGGTAATCAACCGCCGGCTGATTCCGTGACAGACAAGGCTCCTAACCGCATCCAGGTAGTCTTTCGCCGGCCGGAAAAGGTCAAACGTCCGGAAACATTGGCCGACAAGGTACGCACTACCGCACCCGGCAATGTGGCCGCCGCCTTCGACGAGCTGGAGCGGCTGATCGGTTTGCGTGAAGCCAAAAAGCTGATGTACGAGATCCACGCGCTGCTGAGGGTAAACAAGGAGCGGGAAAAACACAACCTGAAGCTGGAGAAGCAAGTCTACCACATGGTGTTCAAAGGAAATCCGGGCACCGGCAAGACGACGGTCGCCCGCTTGTTTGGCAAACTCTTTCGCGAAATGGGCATTTTGAGCAAGGGACATCTGATCGAAGTGGAACGGGCCGATCTCGTCGGCGAATTTATCGGCCATACCGCGCAAAAGACGCGCGAGCTCATCAAAAAGGCGCTTGGCGGCATCTTGTTCATCGACGAGGCGTACTCCCTGGCGCGCGGCGGAGAAAAGGATTTTGGCAAGGAAGCAATTGATTGTTTGACAAAGGCACTGGAAGACCACGGCAATGATTTTATCTGCATTCTGGCGGGCTACACCGATGAGATGGATGCATTTCTGGAGCTGAATCCCGGATTGCCTTCCCGCTTTCCCATTCAACTGCGGTTTGCCGACTACACGGTAGACGAACTGATCAGCATTGCCGAGTTGATGGTGGAGGGAAAGGAATACAAGCTGTCACCCTCCGCCAGGGAAAAGTTGCGACACCATCTGATGCGCAAGCGCAACGATGTGTTTGAAGTCAATTTCAGCAACGCCCGCTATGTTCGGAACGCCATTGAACAGGCCATCCGCAGACAGGCAGTGCGGCTATTGGACGTGGCGGAACCGACGCGCAACGAGGTGATGACGCTGCTGCCGGAGGATTTTGTCTGGCCCGCTTCCTGACAACCGGATGAATTGTGGTATGATAGGGTGGGAAAGGACGTGAATACGTGGACGATGTGATCAAACGTGTTGAAACAGCCATTCTGGTCGGCTGTTTTTTGGATAACCGCGATGCGGAGCGGGCACGTCTCTCAATGGAGGAACTGCACGAGCTGGCGAGGACGGCCGGTGTCGACGTGCTTGACGTGGTCACCCAAAACCGCGAACGCATCGATCCCGCCTGGTATCTGGGCAGCGGCAAGATACAGGAGATCGCCCACCGCGCGCAGGAACTGGACGTGGATCTGGTCATCTTCAACGACGAACTGTCGCCCAGTCAGACCCGAAACCTGGACACGGTGTTCGACTGCAAGGTAATCGACCGCACCCAGCTGATCCTGGACATTTTTGCCGGACGGGCGCAGTCCCGGGAGGGCAAGATCCAGGTGGAACTGGCCCAGTACAATTACCTGCTGCCGCGCCTGGCGGGACAGGGCAAGCAGCTCTCCCGCCTGGGGGGCGGGATCGGCACGCGCGGGCCCGGGGAGACCAAGCTGGAGAGCGATCGGCGCCACATCAGACGGCGAATCAGCGAACTGAAGCAGCAGCTGGCCGACATCGTGCGCACCCGTCAGCTTCACCGGGAGCGGCGCAAGAAAAACAGCGTTTACCAAATTGCGCTGGTCGGCTACACCAACGCCGGCAAATCCACGCTGTTAAACCGGCTGACCTCCGCGAACACCCTGCAGGAAGACAAACTGTTTGCCACCCTCGACCCGACGACGCGGCAGCTTTCCCTGCCAAGCGGCATGGAGGTGCTGCTCACGGATACCGTCGGGTTTATCCAGGATTTGCCGACAACGCTGGTGGCTGCTTTCCGCTCTACGCTGGAAGGCGTTCAGGAAGCTGATCTGATCCTGCATGTGGTGGACAGCCACCATCCCGATCTGGAAATCCACATGGAAGTGGTGGAGCGCATCCTGCGTGAGCTTGGGGCGAACGAAATCCCGCAGCTCGTGGTGTTCAACAAGGCCGATTTGATCCGCGAGGGCACGTACTTGCCGCCGGTGGACGATTCCATTCTCATCTCCGCGCTGCGAGATGAAGACTTGCAGCGGCTGTTGAAGCGCATCGAAACGTACGTCTACGCTTCCTTTGACCGGATCAAGCTGAAAGTGCCGGTAGAGCGCGGAGACATCGTGTCGCTGCTGCACCGCGAAGGTATCGAGATGGAGCAGACGTTTGACGAAGCGAATGCCGCGTATCTGATTACCGTACGCATCAACCGGGACCATCCCATTTACGGGAAGCTTGTCCCGTTCCTCCTGGACAAGCCAGAGATTGCAGAAGAGAGTTGGTAGGAACGACAATGTTTTCATTATTCACCCATGGAGAACGGCTGCGCCCGATCGTGCAGGAAGTCGAAGCGATGATTGCCGGGCGGCATCAGGAGATTGCCGCCCTGGTCGACTACAACCAGTTGAAGGTGCTCCGTTCGTTTCAGAAGCATGAAGTAAACGAGTTTCACTTTGCGCCGTCGACGGGATACGGCTACGATGACACGGGGCGTGCGACGCTGGAAGCGATTTATGCGGACGTGTTTGGCGGGGAGGCGGCCTTGGTCCGGCCACACATCATCTCCGGCACGCACGCGATCGCCATCTGCCTGTTCGGCCTGCTCCGTCCCGGCGACGAACTGCTGTACATCACCGGCAAACCGTATGACACGCTGGAAGAAGTAGTAGGTGTGCGCGGCGAGGGACAAGGCTCGCTGAAGGACTATGGCATCGGGTACCGCTATGTGCCGCTGACGCCGGAGGGGGAAATTGACTTTGCCGCTGTGGCCGAGGCGATCACCCCGAATACAAAGGTGATCGGCATCCAGCGTTCCCGCGGATACGCTGATCGTCCGTCGTTTACCATCGCCAAGCTGGAAGAGATGATTCGCTTTGTCAAAGGGCGGAATCCGGAACTGATCGTCTTTGTGGACAACTGCTACGGAGAGTTTACCGAGGAGCGGGAGCCGCTGCAGGTGGGCGCGGACATCATGGCAGGTTCGCTGATCAAAAACCCGGGCGGCGGTCTGGTCAAGACCGGCGGATACATCGTCGGCAGACAGGACCTGGTGAAGCTCGCTTCCTACCGGATGGCCGCTCCCGGCATCGGCGCGGAGGGAGGAGCGTCGCTGTACTCCCTGTTGGAAATGTACCAGGGCTTTTTCCTCGCTCCTCATGTGGTTGGCGAAGCGCTCAAAGGGGCGATTTTTTCATCCGCACTCTTGGAGCGGCTGGGCTTTCGGACCAATCCGCTGTGGCACGAGCCGCGCACCGACCTGATCCAATCGGTCGAATTTGGTTCGGCGGAGCGATTGATCGCGTTTTGTCAGGGCATCCAGAAGGCGGCACCGGTCGATTCCCACGTCACCCCTTATCCGAGTGACATGCCCGGATACGCCGATCCGGTCATCATGGCGGCCGGCACGTTCATCCAGGGGGCGAGCATTGAGTTTTCCGCAGACGGCCCGATTCGTCCGCCGTACCTGGGCTTCGTGCAGGGCGGTTTGACCTACTCCCATGTCAAGGTGGGCATCCTGACCGCGCTGGACCTCCTGTTAGAAAAAGGGCTGCTGGAACTGCCGAATACGTAGGCGTCGCAGACCGGCGTGAACGAGTCAATTGCCTGCAAACGGGGAGCGTTGCAAGAGACGCTTCCCGTTTTTTCGCGTTGATTTGCCGAAAGATGCATCATTTTGTGTAATCTTTTCTAACATCCATTGACAGGATTCTTAAAAACGCATACAATACAATCAAGGATTGAGAAGAGGAGGGACACGTCATGAGTGATGACATTCGTCGAAACATGGCTCTCTTTCCAATCGGGATCGTCATGAAGTTGACCGATCTGACCGCCCGGCAAATCCGTTATTACGAGCAAAACGGACTGATTCAGCCGGCACGTACGGAAGGGAAGCAGCGACTCTTCTCCTTTAACGACGTCGATCGCTTGCTGGAAATCAAGGCGCTGATCGAAAAAGGACTCAACATCGCCGGCATCAAGCAGGTGCTGCAGATGCAGCAGTCCGCCGCGGAAAAGACGGAGATCACTGCCACTTCCGAGGCCAAGCGGAAGGAAATGTCCGAAAAGGAACTGCATCAGCTTTTGAAGCAGCAAATCTTGTTTAACAACGCGACTCGTCACGGCGAGAATGCGTTGATACGTGGAGAGCTTTCGCGCTTCTTCCACTAAATACAAGACAACAAACGCGATAGGAGGAGAGAAACGTGAGCAAGTACACCAAGGAAGACATTATGCGTCTGGCCCAAGAGGAGGATGTCAGGTATATCCGCCTGCAGTTTACCGACCTGATGGGGGTCATCAAAAACGTGGAGATTCCGCTCTCCCAACTGCCCAAGGCACTGGACAACAAAATGATGTTTGACGGTTCGTCCATCGAGGGCTTTGTGCGTATCGAGGAATCCGACATGTACCTGGTGCCGGATCTGGATACCTGGGTGGTTTTCCCGTGGGGGACCGAGCACGGCAAAGTGGCCCGTTTGATCTGTGACGTCTACATGCCAGACGGCACCCCGTTTGAAGGGGACCCGCGCTATATCCTGAAACGTGCGCTGAAGGAAGCAGAAGAGATGGGCTTCACTGCTTTCAATGTCGGTTCGGAACCGGAGTTTTTCCTCTTCAAGATTAACGAGAAAGGGGAACCGACACTCGATCTGAACGACCAGGGCGGTTATTTTGACTTCGCGCCGCTCGACCTTGGTGAAAACTGCCGCCGCGACATTGTGCTTACCCTGGAAAAAATGGGCTTCGAAATTGAAGCATCCCACCACGAAGTAGCACCGGGTCAGCACGAAATTGACTTTAAATACGCCGACGCGCTGCAGGCGGCTGACCAAATCGTCACCTTCAAACTGGTAGTGAAAACCATTGCCCGTCAACACGGCCTGCACGCGACGTTTATGCCCAAACCGCTGTTTGGCGTGAGCGGTTCCGGCATGCACGCTCACCAATCTCTCTTCCGCAACAAAGAAAATGCGTTCTACGACGAATCTGACCCGCTGGGCCTCAGCCAGACGGCAAAACACTACCTGGCCGGCATTCTGCACCATGCACGCGGATTTACGGCCATCACCAACCCGCTGGTAAACTCTTACAAGCGTCTGGTGCCCGGCTATGAAGCGCCGTGCTATGTGGCCTGGTCGGCGAAAAACCGCTCCCCGCTGGTACGTATCCCTGCTTCCCGTGGATTGAGCACGCGGATCGAAGTTCGCAGCCCGGACCCGGCTGCCAACCCGTACCTGGCACTGGCTGTCATGCTGAAAGCGGGGCTGGACGGCATCAAGAACAAACTGGAGCTGCCGCCGTCGGTGGACCGCAACATCTACGTGATGACCGAAGAAGAGCGCGAAGCTGCCGGCATCGAAAGCCTGCCGGCTACTCTGAAGGAAGCGATCGACTGCCTGAAGGCCGACCCGGTCATCTGCGACGCGCTGGGTGAACATGCCCTGATCCACTTCACCGAGGCAAAAGAAATCGAATGGGATATGTTCCGTACACGCGTCCACGATTGGGAACGCGAACAATACATGAACACCTACTAATCAGCGAACCCCCTTTGCCTGTTGGAGCGGGGAAGTTCCGGGAGTGGGGCCGAGTGATGGCCCTGCTCCTTTTTGTTATTTTTGAGGACGAGGGCGTATGGGCTCCAGAGAGAGCAAAAAAACAGCAGCCCCATGGCAGGGGCTGTACAGCGTGTAGACAAAGTCCGCGGCGCATGGGAGATCGGGCCCGCTCGCTTGCTTGACGCCCAGCACAGAAGCGAATGATGTCCGCTCCAAAACGAGACGCGGGCA